>SPKZ01005601.1_pt1 | contig 50596 bp, 77 predicted proteins | sample 2456571 | NCBI WGS metagenome assembly SPKZ01 (sample SAMN11192286, study PRJNA482655) | marine metagenome | biome: ENVO:00000447; feature: ENVO:00000244|ENVO:00000211|ENVO:00000569|ENVO:00002023; material: ENVO:00002151; isolation source: ocean water from marine abyssalpelagic zone ...
GTGCAGATTTAGCGAACGGTAATTTTCTAGCCCACTGCACCTTTCGAAACAATCCAAAAACATTTAACGTAAATGCATGAATGAATTAGAAAAAAATTATCCTGCACCAAAAGACGATCCTGAATTTAAAAAATATTGGGATAGATACCTACCAAAAGTAATCAGTAGAGAGAATTTCCACGAAGCTCACTTAGATCAACTTGAAATTCTTTGCGACTTATATATTGACTATCATGAATTGACGCTATTTATCAAGGAAAATGGTTATAGCTATAAAACTGATGGTCGTTATGGTGAATCATCTAGAGAATATGTCGAAGTATCAACAAGAAAAAGTGTCCTAGCTGAAATCAGACAATATTCAAAACTACTTGGATTGGTACTTGAAAAAGACCAAGACAAAAAGGAAAAAGATGTTGGATCTGAATGGCAATGATGAAAAGTTTAAAGATATATCTTGTTTGGAAGGTAAGTATTTAATTAGTAATCATGGAAGGATTTATTCTCAAAGAAGAGAAACTGTTGCAAAAAACGGAATGAATCATGTTACTCATGGTGGGTTTTTAAAGCCAAGATTAATGAAGAATGGTTATTATTATGTAAACTTACCAAAGTACGGAACAATATCTGTACATAAGTTAGTAGCTGTTCATTTTTTAGAGTTTGTATCTGGTAAAAATTTAATCAATCACAAAGATGGAAATAAAGAAAACAATTATTACATGAATCTTGAATGGTGTACGCAGAGAGAAAACAATATACACGCCATTAAAAAAGGACTAAGAAAAAAAGTTTTAAGCGAAGATCAAAAAAAAGAAATAAGAGATTATGTAAAGGAAAATGGAAGAAATGCGGAGTCTCATAAGTTTCTGGCCAAAAAATATGAAAGAACAGAAGCGACCATTAGACTAATAACTAGGGGTGTTTATTAATGAACATCTTCTCTAAAGAAAAATACCCAAATTGTCATAAAGGTTATCAATACATGCTCGATGTTCAATCGGGTAAAATTGTTACTAATATTTATATAAAGGCAATGTACAAAAAAGTAATTGAAGATTATAAGCGTGATGATCTTTACTACTTTGATGTTGAGTGGGCAGAAAAATTTCTAAGATTGTTTCAAAACTTTCATCATGTAATTGGTGAATGGGAAAATCCAAACATTATTCTTGAGCCTTGGCAGTGTGCTATGTTTATGACTGCTGAAGGTTTTTACTGGAAAAGTACTGGTAAAAGAAAATATAAATCTCTTCATTGTGAAGTTGCCAGAGGTAATGGTAAATCTGCTATTTCTTCTGTTACAGGATTAATTTATTTATCTTTATATAAAAATATTCTAGGTAACAAAGTTTATGCTGTTGCTACAAAAAAAGAACAGGCAAGAATTGTATTAGATTCGGCAAGAGAGATGGCAAAAAAAAACAAGTCGTTTTTAAATCATACTGGAACTGAAGTTTTTGCACATGAGATTAAGCACAATTCATCAGGTTCAGAGTTTAGGGCCTTATCAAGTGACTCTAATTCACTAGATGGTCTTCAACCAGTTTTAGGAATTATTGACGAGCTTCATGCTCACAGAGATAGAAAAGTTTACGATGTTGTAGATTCAGCAATGTCAAAAAGAGCTGATAGTTTGCTCTTGGTTATAACCACTGCTGGATTTTCTGTTGATGGAATTGGTTTTTCTCAGTCACAATATTCTAAAAAAGTATCAATAGGTGAAATTCCCGATGAAAGTTTTCTTGGAATTAACTATTGTCTTGATATCGATGATGACTGGAAGGATGAAAAAAATTGGATAAAGGCTAATCCAAACTTAGGCGTTTCGGTCGATATAGAAAGTTTTAGAAATAAAGCGTTTAAGGCAGCCAATAACCCTGCTGATGAAATTAATTTTAAAGTTAAACATTTAAACTTGTGGCAAAACTCAGCATCTCAGTTTTTCAATAGAAAAAAATGGGAAGAATGTGCTGATTATGAACTAAAAATGGAAGATTTTTTAGGTAAACCATGTTTTGTTGGCATTGACCTAGCTTCAAAAAAAGATTTAACTGCTTTTGCTTATATCTTTAAAGAGTTTGATACAAAAATTCAAGACGATATTTACTATATATTTGTTGATTGCTTTGTACCTGAATTAGCTGTAGAAATTAGTAAAAATGTTAAGTATAAGCAGTGGGTTGATAGCGGAGAGTTAATAAAAACTGCTGGAAATGCAATTTCTTATCAAGAAATTGAGAAAAAATTTGTTCAAAACTCAAAAAAATATAAATTTACAGAGTCTTTTTACGATGGATGGAATGCAACTGAATTTTCACAAAATATGTCACGAGAAAGAATCGAGATGTGTGAGTTCAGAATGAACACAGGAAATTTATCGGAACCTATGAAAAGACTTGATGCGCTAATCTTGGAAGGTAGAGTTCGTCACAACGGAAGTGACTTACTAGGGTGGTGCTTATCTAATGTTGTGGCTAAATATGATCATAATGAGAATGTTTTTCCAAGAAAAGAGCATGAAGATATGAAAATTGATCCAATAGTTTCAATGATAATGGCAATAGCAGGGTATGTTAATCAAGAACAGCAAGAGTCTGTTTATGAATCAAGAGGGATGGTATTTATATGAATTATTTGATTAAGTTTCTAGTTTATTTTGTGTCATTTGTATGGGTAGTTTTATGTTTTCCCGTATCACTAGTTATGTTTTACATAATGGAGTGCTACGAGTTAGCTAAAATTTTCTCTAGTTTTATCGCAAAGTTCCTGAGAGAATAGTGTTGTGTACACGCAATAAATTGATCCCACCAGAGAACCTGTCGGGGATAATATATTGTCTCTCAGGGGTGATGCAAGGATGCTGATCCCCTGTCTTTATTAAAAATTTGCCATCCAATAATTAATTACTTAAACTTTTAATTAGATTAGAAGGAGCTTTCATATGAAATCTAAGAATGGATTTAAACTTGAAATACGTAATCAAGTCAAGAATAAAGCTGAAATTATCATGTATGGTGATATTTCTAGATGGGATATTTCTGCACAAGGTCTTCAGTCAGTTCTTAAAGAAGTTGAAGATTCAGTAACTGAATTGGATATTAAAATGTTTTCTGGTGGTGGTGATGTTTTTGAAGGCATTGCTATTTACAATATTCTAAAGAGATCAGACAAAAAAATTACTATGCACATAGATGGTTTAGCAGCTTCTATTGCTTCCGTTATTATTTTAGCGGCAGATGAAATTGTTATTGGTGAAGGTAGTCAAGTAATGATCCATCTTCCTTGGACAATGGAAATGGGCGATAAAAATGAATTTATGAATACCATCGATAGACTAGAAATGGTTGAAAGAGAGATGGTAAAAATTTATCAAAGAGCAACTGATTTATCTGAAACAGAGATCATCAATATGATGACAAAAGAAACATGGTTTAATGATGAACAGGCAGTTGAATTTGGTTTCGCCACTTCAAAAATCGAAGCTGAAAATCAATTTAATATAGCTGCAAAAGTTAAGCACTGTGAATGGATCAAAAGAAAAGAAAATGCAAAAGTAAATCTTGAATTTAAGAACAAAATTCAAGACAATATTAGTAAATTTAACGATATTCTAGCTCGCAAGTAAGCGCAGCGAATCGTTTTTAACTTTTTTGTTTAATTTTAAGGAGAAAGAAATGGACAAATTAAGAAAAAGACTTGCAGAGATCGTTGCATCTTTAAACACTTTAAACGGTGTTGAAGATTTATCTGCTGAGCAAATTGATGAAGTAAACGCATTGACTAAAGAAGCAAACGAAATCAATGCAAAAATTGAAGCTAAAGAAAGTATGCAAGCTGCAATCTCTCTTAGCACAAAAGTAGAGCCGAAAACTACTACTGGAACTAAAACAGTTGTTAATGCTGGAACTCCAAGAAAAATGGACAATGGTAATCATGGTTTTGATTCTGTAGGTGAATTTTTCATGGCCCTTAAGAATGATCCAAGAGGAAACAAAGATGAAAACCTTAAAATCATGGCTTCTCAAAAAGAGAAAGTTGGTGAAGATGGTGGTTTCTTAGTTCCTGCTGATATGATTTCTGAAATCCAAAAGAAAGTAGATGGTGATGAGTCTTTACTTTCAAGATGTAGACAATTAACTACTTCTGGTAACAGAATCACAATGCCTATCGATGAGAATGCTCCTTGGTCTGGGAATTCTTCTAACTTTGAAGCTTACTGGGTTGGTGAAGAAAAAACTGCTCAAGAATCCAAGAAGAAAATGGGTGAAGCTGACATTAAACTTCACAAGCTAATGGCAAAAGTTTCTGTGACTGATGAAATGCTTGAAGATGCGCCTCTAATTGAGTCAATCATTATGCAAGATGCTCCAGAAGTTATCATGGCTAGAATTAACAATGCAATCATCTCTGGTGATGGTGTTAAAAAGCCTCAAGGTATTTTAAATTCTGGTTTTGGTTTTGAAGTTGCTAAAGAAGGTGGTCAAACTGCTAACACAATCGTTTTTAATAACCTTAAGAAACTTTATACTCACGCTCTTCCAAGAGCTAAGAGAAATGGTGTTTTTCTTTACAATGTTGCATGTGAAGAGCAACTTATCGGAATGAAGCTAGAGCCAAGTTCTACTGATTCTGTTTCAGTTTACCTTCCAAACAACTCTATCGCAGGTGCTCCTTATGGAACTCTATGGGGTAAACCAGTATTTCCAATGGCAGGTGCTCTACCTCAACTTGGAGATAAAGGTGACATCATGTTTGTTGACCTTTCTTACTACTACGCTGCAATTAAGACAGGTGGAATTAAGAGACAAATTTCAGTTCACGCTCTTTGGGATGAAGATAAAACTTCTTACAAGTTTAGCTTTAGAATGGGTGGTCAATGTCCATTCAAACAACCAATGACTACTGAATTTGGTGATTATAAACTTTCTGGTCTACTTTACTTACAAAATAGAGACTAATTAAAAATTATAGGAGTTTAAGATGAAATTATTTGCTGAACAAATAAGAGTTAAAAAAGGTTTGATTGGTGATGTTAATGCTGGTGCTGAATCGGCAAGAGTTCACCTTCAAAAGTCAAATCAATTAGCTATCGTGGTTGAATTAGCTGCTGGTACTGGGACTGATTTCGAGTACACGCTAAGACAACATGACGCTGCAAGTGCTGGTAATAGTGCTGATCTTGTATCAACTGTACCAGTTTATCACAAAGCTGATGTTGATGCTGAGTTCGTAAGACTTGACGTTGACGCTGCAACTGTAGCTATCCCTGCTGTTGATACTGCTGCAAGTACTGTTGTTATTGAAGTATATGAAGATGACCTAACTGAAGGTTTCGAGTATGTTTCTTTAGTACTTTCTGCTGCTGGTGCTGCAAGAATTGCTTCTGTTAGTTACATGGCAGACACAAAATTCAAGCCTGCATATCAAGAAGAGCTTTAATTAAAAAGGAATAGCCCCTCTAAATGAGGGGCATTTTTTTTGGAGAATGACGCAATGAAAAGAAAAGTAGATTTATTTTTTAATTACACAATTGGTAAGTATCAAGCTGGTTATGCTTATACTTTAGAACTTACTCAAGCTGAAGAAGATGCACTTACAAGAAGAGGTTGTATTTACCCTTCAAAAGATGCAAAATATTATAAAGAAGAAAAAGCTGAAGTAAAAAAAGTAGCAAAAGTAACCAAGGATGAAGAGCCAGAAGTAGAGACTAAGGTTGAAGCTAAAGCTCAAGAAGGTGTAGAAGAAAATGTCGATAATAAAGATATGGAGCAAACAAAGGTACAAACAAGAAGAGCCAAAACAAGTAAGTCTAAAGCGTAGTTTTTCTTATGCAAATCCTATAAATGAAGGCTCTAGCTTAGAAGTATCCGCTTTTTATAGAGGTTTATTTTATATTTCAACTCAAGTTGCTAAAATGCCTTGGGATGTAAAGACATTCGATAATAAGGTCGTTAATTCTTCTAGTGAGGTTTACGACTTTTTAAATATTGCTCCAATGGGACAGTATTCAGAAATGAGTGCTTTTAATTGGAGAGTTCTAAATGTTATGCAGTGTATTTTAAGAGGTAATTCTTTTAATGAAATTGTAAAAGATAGAACAGGAAGAATAAGATCAATAGTTCCGATATTAAATCACGATGTTTGCATGGTAAGAGATGCAAATGGTGAATTATTTTATCAATTAAGCAATACAAAAGAGGGTGGAATTGTCTACCTTAGAAAAGATGAGATACTTCATTTTAGAGGTCTTCATACAGAAGACGGTATAAATGGAATGTCCATTATTAATTATGCAACAAAAACTTTGGGGATTGCTCAAGGTGCTGATAAAATGGCCGGAAATATTTTCGGAAATGGTGGGCTACCTTCAGGAACACTAGAAACTGATAGAGTTTTATCACCAGAAGTTATAGAGAGACTTAAAGAAGAATGGAAAAATAAATTTGGTGGTAATAAATCAGGCGGTGTAGCTGTACTTGAAGAAGGGATGAAATTTAATCCTATAAATTTTGCACCTGATGTACTTCAATTTTTAGATTCAAGAAAATTTTCTGTACTAGAAATTGCTAGGTTTTTAGGAGTTCCACCAAGCAAGCTATATGTTTTAGAAGCTCAAAGTTATAACAACATCGAACATTCAAACTTAGAGGTATCAAATGATACTATCGATGTATGGGCTAAAAATTTTGAAGGTGAAGTAAATATAAAACTTCTAGATTCTATAAATTCTAAATTAAAATCTGATATGGATCTTTATGCTATTAATAGAGGTGATATGGACACAAGAGCATCATACTTTACCAAGATGATGGGTGTTGGTGCAATGTCTCCTAATGAAATCAGAAGAAAAGAAGGAATGGAAATTTATGAAGGTGGTGATGAGTATTACATCTCAACAAATAATTTAACACCAGTTTCTAGACATGATGAAGTTATTGATTCTCAAATCAAGAAACAAAATGGAAATAATGCTGATGAGCAATTAAGAAGTGCCTTGGCAAATAAATTAAATAAAAAGAAATAGCTAAACTCGTTTAACACGCAGTAGGTTTATGGACTTAAAAGAAATATATGCTCTTGTCGATTTATTAGTCGATGAGAAGTTACGTGACATTAACATGCCTCAAGGTAAAAAAGGTCTTAGAGGTCCAAGAGGATTTGACGGTAAGGATGGATCTGATGGTGTTGATGGTAAATCTTTTGATTGGTCTGAGCATGAACCTACGATAGTTCAAAAAATTCAAGAACATAAATTAAAATTTTCTGATTTATCTGATGATGAAGTTAGATCATTACGTGGACCTAGAGGACAGCGTGGTAAGCAAGGTATTGAAGGACCAAAAGGTGAAGATGGAAAATCATTCTCATTTGATGAACACGCAAAAGAAGTAGAACAAATACTTTTAAATAATAAAGAAAATTTCCAAGGTGAAAAAGGCGAGAAAGGTGACATTGGACCAAGAGGCTTAAGAGGTCTTTCTGGTAGAGATGGAAAAGATGGTGAGTCTTTTGAATGGGATAAATATAAAGATGAAATTTTCAATCGCATAGATAAAAACAAATTAACTTTCGATCAGCTAAATGATGATGATAAAAAATCATTAAGAGGTGAAAGAGGACTAAGAGGTTTTAAAGGTGCTACTGGTCGAGATGGATTAGATGGAAAAGATTTTATTTGGGAAGATCATCAAGAAAAAATATTTGATAGAATAGATAAAAACAAATTAACTTTTTCCAGTTTATCCGATGTAGATAAAAATGAACTTAAGGGTGAGCGTGGACCTAGAGGTCAAAGAGGTAGAGCTGGTTTAAATGGACTTTCTGCTTATGAAATTTGGCTTGAAAATAATAATGAAGGTACTGAGTTAGACTTTCTCATGTCTTTAAAGGGACAAGATGGAAAGGATGGTAAAAATGGAATCAATGGGCTTAACGGATTACGTGGTATTGCTGGTAGTAATGGTAGCAATGGAAAAGATGGTGAAGATGCTCCAATAATTATTGATATTCAACTAAAGGATGAAAGAGGTAAGTTTTACTTTGTATTTTATCTTAGTGATGGATCTAGGATAGAAACTAAGTCAGTTACTAAACCAGCTATAGAATCAATCATACAAAACACTTACGTATCTAAAAGCGGTGGATCAGGTGGTGGCGCTGCTGAGTTAGAAATATACAAGGATAATGTTTTACTAGGAATTGCAAACGAGTTAGATTTTGTTGGTGACAATATTACTGTAGATTATCTTGATGGTAGAGCAACAATACAGGTTGAAGGAAGCTGCCTTGGCATATACGATGAAGGCAATGAGGTAACGGATTGTGCTAAGACAATTGACTTTATTGGCGATGCTGTTGAAGTAGTTTCGGGTACTGTTATTTCTGATTGGTCAACACTAACTGAAGTAACAAGTATGGCCAATTATACTGTTGGTAATACAGAGAATGTAAAAGTAGTTATAAATGGTCTTGAATCAGTTTCAAAGCTAGGACTAATTAAAGAAGCTGCTGAGCCTATTAACCAATTTGATATTGTAAGGTTAGTTTCTAGTGAATTAGTTGCAAAGGGATCTAGTAACTCTTCAAGTGAAGCAAAAGTTCAAGGTATAGCTATGAATAGTGGTGACACTGGTGATGATATAAACTTTATAATGTTTGGAGTTATAGAAGATCCGGCTTTTTCCTTTCCACTTCTTGCAAAATTATTTTTAAGTACAACAGGAACAATCACAACAACACCACCTATTGCTTCTGGACAATATGTAGTATCGCTAGGAGAATCTTTAGGAACAGGCGCTATATTTATTAAAATTGAAGAACCGGAGGCTATTGTATGACTTTTAAGGTTATAGCAAGAGATACAGTCACTGGTGAAAAGCAACAAATAGATGTAAGTCAAATTGGTGGTGCAAATGTTGTATTACTTAATGTACCTTGCGCATCGAGTGTATATGTAGGCGCTGCTGTTAGAATGAATGTTGGTGGAACTGCTATTAATGCAATTGCTGATAATTTAGAAAACTCAAACATAATTGGTATAGTTGAGTTAAAACAAAGTTTAAATGTATGTAACATTAGGGTTTTGGGTGTAAGTGAAAACTTATTTTCTGGACTAGATGTTACTAAAGAATACTATCTGAGCGATTCAGTCGCTGGACAAATAACAACAACAATACCAACGGCTAGTGGTAGCGTTGTCTTAAGGGTAGGACAACCATTTAGTGAAACGGATTTCTTAGTAAACAAAGGTCAAAGAATGCAAAGGATTTAAGGATGAACAAAAAAGTAACAAAAAAGAAAGTGAGTAAAAAGGTAGTTAAGAAAAAACAAACAATTGTTAATGAAAAAAAACATTTATCAGAAGTTGATTTACTTAAACTTGAGTTAAAAGATAAAGAAAGAATTATAAAATCTTTTGAAAAAAAGATTATGGAACTTAACAAGAAGATTATAGATTTAGAATTTGAAAAAGAGTTCTCAAAAAAGCATAATGAATATGTAAGTACTTTGAACAAAAAGTCTAGTCTTGTTAAAGAATTAACAAATAAATATGAATTGAGTTCGGATTTAAATAGTTATGATCCGATAACAGGAGAAATCAAGGATGAGTGAAAAATTTCTTAAAATTGGAATTAATGGTGAACCTGAAGAAGTATTAGGTTTTCTTGTTAGTGACTTTGTAGATGCATCAACTGGGGCTGCTGATAGCGGTAAGCCAGTTATCTTAAATAGTGCAGGACAAATTGATGGTTCAATGGTTAATGCTGGCGCAATTGATCACGGACAATTATTAGGTCTTGGTGATGATGATCATACACAGTATTCATTAGTTAGTGGGGCTAGAGCATACACTGGTGTCGTTGCTTATAATGCTCAACCATCTTTTACTGATGATAATCAAATTATTACAAAGAAATATGCTGATGATCTTTTTGAAAGAGGTGAATGGCAAGATTCTGTAATAACTGCAAGTGTATTAGATCCATCTTCTTTAACCCCTGCTACTGGAGATAGATATCTTATTAATGGAACTGGTGTCGGTGCATGGAATGGTCAAGATAACAATATTGCTGAATGGAACGGAACTGGATGGGATTATACTGTACCAACTACCGGTATGAGAGTAGGTGCTGATGATGAACCTAATGTTGCGTTTTATCTTTTTGGTGGTACTAACTGGGAAGCAAAACAAGTAGAATCAACTACAGCTTCAACAGGTCTAGTTAAAGTAGGAAATGATATTAGAGTTGATGCTAGTTTAGCTGGCGCTGCTTTATCATTTCAAGCTTCAGGGATTTTAGATGTTAGTGTTGATGATAGTTCTATTGAAATTAATGCTGATGCACTTAGAGTTAAAGCCGGTGGTATTACAAATGATATGTTATCTGGTGGTATTACTGATGCTAAACTTGATTCAGATTATATCCAAACTACAGAAGTTGATGACGTAACAATTGAGTTTGCTGGTGGTAATCTTAATGTAAAAGATGACGGTATAAATGCTCTTAAAATAGATTTTGGTCTAGGCGCTAACCAAGTATCTGCTAGTGATATTCCAATTGCTGATGCAGGAATGTTTACTGCTGAAACTGATGTTGAGGGATCATTACAAGAATTATATGGCCTATTAACTGAGAGAGGTGTTGAGCTTACTTCTGCTGGTGTATCTAAAGGTGACTTGCTTTTTGTAAGTGCTGATAACACTCTTGCTAAGTATGCAGACATTACCACTTTTCATAAAGCAGTAGGTCTTGCTAATGAGACAGTTGCAGTTTCTAATCCTGTTAAATCTTTATCAAACGATACAAGAGTTAATGGTGTTATTGCTGGTGCAACTGCTGGTGATGTTTATTACTGGGATGGTAACAATCACGTAAATTCTATTCCAAGTGGTAGTGGTGCTTATGTTATTCAAACTGGTACAGCAATTAATGCAACAGATTTATATGTTGAAGTTAGATTAGTTAAAAAGAATATCTAATTAAAGGTAGGGGGTTAATAGCCCCCTTTTTTACAAAATGGCAGAAATATTTAAAGTTAGTGTTTTACAAAAGAATGAAGAGGAATTTCCAATTGGAACTGAAGTTAATTTCTCTATACAAAATGTTCACAATGAAACACCGGAAGATCAAAATTTAAAAGGACAAGACTTAAAAGCTGTTTTAGAATTTATTAGAAAGAATACTTTATACAGAAGGGATTTTCCTGAAGATAGAGTAGAGATACCACAAAGACATGTAATGCAAATGCATAGCCCTGTAATTGATGGTGAACTCTATGTTGATGGAGAGGTATATATATTATGAGTGATGGTACAGCAAATTTTCCAGTTAGAACAACTCATCCTAGCCCACCAGCTACGAATAGAGTTCTAAGATATATTTATGATAATGGATCTGGTACAACGGAACCGTTTTTTATGCTAGATGACGGTATTCCAAGAACCTTAGTTGGTGCTCAAGGACCAGCAGGGCAAGACGGTCAGGACGGTGCTGATGGGCAAGACGGCGCTCAAGGACCACAGGGAATTCAGGGTCCAGCAGGACCAACGGGTGCAACTGGTCCAATGACTGTAGAATCTTTAATAAGCGAAACAGGAAATGTTACTTTACCTAACTCTACATCATTTAATCAAATTTATATAAACCCTGTTACTGTTACAGCATCTGGAAATTTATTCTTGGATATTTCTTTAGCTGTTAGACCTCATAGCACTGGTAATGATTTAATATTTGAAGTTGATTTTAATGGAACTACTTTTCAACCAGATTATAGAGAAGAGCATAAAGATACATCAACAACTCAATCTATGTGGAGAAGTCAGTGTATAGATTTAGGTTTTTTTAGCGCAGGAACTTACAACCTTGAATTGTATTTTAGAAAGGAAGCAACTGGTGGCACAGCTCAACTAAAAAACTACACAGCAAAAGTGGTGAGGTACTAACATGGCCAGACAAAATAATGTTTTTATTAATAGAACTTTAAATGTGCTCGATCTTAATAAATTTAATGAAGAGGCTCGTGCATTAAATTCAAAAATTAGAGTTGTGCTTAAGCTTGGAGAAGATCAATTAAGGTTTAACCTTAGTGAAGCTCTAAATGTAGCAGAAATAAATCAGCTCAATGATTTTATAGCTGCTTATGAAGATAGAAATCCTGAAGATTCTATTCCAAAGATTTACGATATAGTAAGAGGTGAAGCTAGACATAAATTTTTTCATAATATTGATTACATAAAAGATATAAAGTCAGGTCACAATTTAATTCCTGTAAGGACTGTAGTTCAAGGTGAAGTTAGACAGGTTCATTGGTATGCAACAATGGATGCTGAACAAAATCCTATTAATAAAATATTAAAGGTAGAGATTCAGTACACTAGAGACGCTACAGGTTTTGCTATGTTTAGAACTACAACTAGAACATGGATAAATAGAGACGAATCTGAAAATCCTGAAAAAAAGATTACTCAAAAATTTTATTATGTAAATCCATCAGATATGATTACTGAAGGCTATGATAGAAGAAAGTTATTGGTTCAATCACTTCAAATTCCTATTATGAATATGATGATCGAAGTCTTGGTTCCACCTTATAGTCCTGAAGCGGTTGTGTTAAAAGGAAGAGCTTTTTTAGATGCATATGAAGAATTATTTGCAAAATTTATAGAACATAGTTCAACTGTAACTGAGCCTTCTGATCCAAATTTAGGTAAGAAAAAAGTTGTTGTAGCTCTTGAGGATAATGATGCAAATGGTTTTAATAAAGATTTTAATGAGTGGTTAGATGAAGCGCCACCTAGTCTTGGTGGTCTTACTACTATTAGACAATATTTAATTGGGGAATTTAGCATATGAAATCATTCACTTCTACATTCATGATGGTCTGTATTTTAGCTATAGCGGCTTATGACATTTGGGTTATACTTAGTGTTGGAAGTGAAGAGTCTATTTCAGCTTACTTTTTAGCTCTAGGTGAGGTTACTCCATTTGTACCAAGTCTTATGGGCTTTACAATGGGACATTTGTTCTGGCCAAGAAAAAGTATTATTCATACTTGGGATTATAATTATTTATCAATAGGTTTTTGGATGTTATTTGCACCACCAGCACTTTATGATGTTTATATGGTATGGAGTGGTGGTCAATTGATTTTTCCTAACTATGAATTAAATCATGTTTACCCTTTTGCTTTTACATTTGTATTAGGGCATTTGCTATGGCCAATGAATCCTAAAAAATGGTCAGGTAAATTTAAAGGAGAAAAGTAATGCTAGTATCTTTAGATGATATGAAAGAATATTTAGGTATCCCTTTGGGTGATACTTCTCAGGATAGTTACTTAACAACGGAATTGTTAATGTTTACTGAGGCGATAGAAAACTACTGTAACAGAAAGTTTGAGGTAGCAACTTATGTGGAACGTATTTACCATCGTGATTTCTATAATGCTAGGGATCACCATCTTTATCATTTTCCTATTGTCTCGATTGCGAGCGCTATTGAAAAAGCAAAAGATGAAGATGATATTACTCTTAACACTCTTGTTAATAAGAGAACTGGCAAATTTAATGTCTTGGACGAGGATGAGTACTTTACTAGACTATTTGTTAACACTGGTAGAAATGGTTACATGGATATAACTTACGATGCTGGTTATGCAACAGTTCCTTTAGAAGTTCAAGAGTCTGTAAAAATGCTAGTTCAAGCTAGATACAACAAAAAGAATTCTGGTGTTGATTTTAATTTTGGATCAAATGTTCAAAGAATTAATGTTGCTGGTGTAATGGGAATTGATTTTGATTATACTTTATCAACTAACGAAAGAAATAATAAATATGGAATGATACTTGGTGATTACCAAAATGTTTTTGATAACTACAGAAGTGAAAGAACATTGATTGGTGAAACAGAAGTAACATATATGGTGTAACATGTTAGCTATGCAAAATGCTCTAAATTTTATTATTGATCTTCAAGGTATTGACGTTCAAATAAAAGACTTAAGTGATGGTACAGAGTACACAGTAAAAGCAGCTCAATCTAACTATTTTAGAAAGCCAGAGGTCGACGAACAAATTGTAGCTACTGGTAGACAATACGTTATATCTACAAAAAATTTACAATTTACGCCACAGAGAGGGGATCGGTTTTTAATATCAGCAACAGATTATTATTCAATAGCTCAAGTTGTAGAAATGCGAGCACTTGGTAATGTTGTTGGTTATAGACTGATGTTAGAATAATGATTGAATTAGAAGTTTCGTACAAAGGAGCTGGTGGAAAGATTACCACTGGTGATCCAAGAAAAGTAACTGCTAAAACAGTGAAAGAACTATTAGAATATTCTCAGACTCTTTTAATTGCAACAGCTAAGGATTTTTTAAGGCAAGAAATAGCTCAAGGCACTTTTCCCGAAGAGTACATAACTATTGTAGATAATAGAGTTGGAAAAAGAGAAGAGACTGTTAAGCCATTAGGTAAGATTGAGTATGTCACAAAAATTGGTGATGTAAGAGCTGTTATTTTAGATATCTTTAAAATGGTTTCAGAAAGAACGGCCATAAAATCTGGTTACTATTCTTCAATGCACATACTTATGTATAATGGACAAGTTGTAGCCAAGGGTTATAGAAATGCTTTTGCATGGATAAATAACCAAAGTCGTGAATATAGATCAACTGATAAGTTCAGAATTATTAACTTAGCTCCTTATGCAAGGAAGTTAGAAAGACTTGGTATTAGAAGAGGTACTAGAGGTCAAGATAAAGGTAAAATTACTAGAAAATATAGAACCACTAGAACTAAAAGAGGGAATACAACTAGAGCGCCAAATGGAGCTTACTGGTTAGCTAGAGGTGCTGCTAGAAGACAATACCCTCAACTTAAAAACAATATTAAATTTAGTTTTATTCCTGTTAGTCCTAGCATTGCAAAAGGTCAAAATCTTAAATCATTTTCTGGTAGTGACTTTACTTTTAAAACTGGCAAAGGAAAAGGTAGACCATATCTATATCCTTCCATTACAATATCATTAACGCCTACAGCTTTTTCTAGTAACGCAGGCTTTACAGAGCGTGGAGATAACTTATGAGTAGTTCTTATGTTAGAGCAGAGATAAAAAATTATTTGGCTGCTAATTCTTCTGAGCAAATTATCGATATTTCTGGTGAGTTCAGAGAGATGAGAGATCTTATGGATGACTACGGTCTTAATGCTGACTCTCTTTGGGTAGGGCTTCAATTTGTTGGTAGTACAGAAGAGCCTATCAGTGTCCCTGCAAGATGCTTTAGAGAGTTCGGATCAGTTTTTCTTCATGTTGTTGCTCCTATTCAATTGGGTGCAATTGACGGAATAATAACTAGGTGTGAAACTATAAGGAGCTTGTTTAGAGGTAGAAGAATTAACGACATAATAATTGAGTCGGTTAGTCCACCTAATACAGAAAGTGGGACAACAATTGAGTTTGATAACAACTTTACAAGTGCTAGTATATTTTTAGATTATTATCGTGATTTAAAGGAGTAATTCATGTCAAGTAGTAACGAAGTACAGATAACCTATATTGAAGAGGCTACATATGGTGAAACACCAGCAGTAGGTGATTTCAAGCCCGTTGTATTTACAAGTGACGGTCTTAATGCAGCACCTGAAACAACTGAGTCTGCCCAGATAAGAGTTGATAGATTAAGCTCTGGTCAAGTTCTAACTGGATTGACAGTTGGTGGGGATATTCCTGTAGAGTTTTCAAAAGCTCAAGATAAAGATGATTTTTTTGAAGGCGCTATGCTTAGTACGTGGGCTCCTAGTGCTCCTGTAGCCGTTGAAATGACTATCGATGCTACTGCAAATACAATAACTAGATCTTCTGGTGATTGGAATGCTGAAGTTGCTGTTGGTGATGTTTTAATTCTTGGAGAATTTACTCAAGATGTAAATAATACTCAAGTTATGGTTATGGAAATTACTTCAAATACTGTAATTAGATATACTGGTCCTGTGGGAATGGTAAACGACACTGACACTGATACTACTTTTCAAGTTGCTGATAAGATTGGTATTGGAACTCAAAGAAAATCCTATTCTATTGAAAAGAAATTTAATGACCTTACAACTAGAGGTTTAGTTTATAAGGGTATGTACCTAGATGGTTTTACTATGACCGCTGCTTATGGTGAGATTGTTAATGGTACTTTTAATTTTGCAGGTGCTGAATACAGTGCTGCCGATCAAGCGAGTGAATTAATAACTAATGGTAGAAATATTCTTCCAGCAGCTACAACAACTCCTTTTAACGGATCTATTGATATGGCATTTTTAGCTTCAAGTGCTACAGGTGCTTTTAGCGGTGTTGACTTTTGTATCCAATCGATCGAAATAACTCTCGCAAATAATCTTACAGCTCAAAACTGTGTTGGTAAGATTGGTCCTGATAACTACTCACTTGGTACTGCTGCTGTAAATGTATCTTTATCAGCTTACTTAAGTGACGAGACGTGGCAATTTCTTGATAAGAAACTAACTCAAGAAAGTTTTTCTCTTGGATTTATCGTAAAGAATGGTGGTGGTTTCTACGCATTCTATATTCCAGCATTGCAAGTTGCTTTTGATGATCCATCAAGTGCTGGACAAAACACTGATATCATTCTTGACATGACAGGTGTTGGTAAAGTTGGAGATAATGGAGAGAAATCTCTATACATCTATAAGTCTTAGTGTTTTTTGTTACTGTTTTTCCACTTTGACTGCCCTTTTTGTAATGGCCCTTTGTTTTTGACAAGGGGCTTTTTTTGTTAAAAAATTAACTATTACAAAAGGAGAAAAAATGAAAACTAATCTTAATAGTCATTACGAGACTAAAAAAGAACTCGAACTCGAAGGCTCATGGTATAAATCTCTTGCTGGATCGTCTTTTAAAATAAAAAGAATGGGTGGTAGAAATCAAAAGAAAGTTGACGAGTCTAGATCAAAGCATTTCATGTCAGTAATAGATCAAATTCAAAAAAATGAATTGCCAGAAGATGATCAAGAAAAACTTTTTATAAAGGTTTTTGTAGAATCTGTTTTGGTAGACTGGAAAGATGTTTTTGATGCTGATGGAAAAGATGTTGAATACGATGCAGAATTAGCTGAAATTGTTTTTTTTGATTGTCCTGATCTTTTTGATGAACTAATAGCCTTTGCTAACTCCAGAGATAATTTTAAGGAGAAAGTGGCTTTGGGAAACTCTTAATTGAATATCTTGAATGGGATAACAAGTACCCTAACAAAGACTTTTACAATAGTCTTAAAAAAAGAGGGGCTAAAGTACAAGATATTCCTAATGTTGAGCATTTTAGTTTTTATGTTGATGCCTTCAGAGATTTAAGTACCTGTAGACCATCAAGTATGGGACTTGAGAGAATACCTTTTACAGCTATTTATGATTACTGTAAAATTTATGATGTAGATGATTTTGATACTTTTAAATACATTATAAATGTTATGGATCAAAAGGTTATTGAGCTAAGTAGTAAGAAAAAGCCAAAGGACAATAATGCCAACAAATAGTGGAATACAAAAAAGAGGTGTACGTTTAGAGTTTAGAGCTGTTGGTGATAGGCAACTAAAAGACATAGCTCGAAATATGAAAAAAGTTTCTGATAACTCTAGGCAAGTTAGAAGAAATTTTAGTGGATTAAGAAATGTATTCTTAGGTGTATTTGCATCAAGAGGTGTTGCTTCAGTTGTCAGGATGGCAGATTCAATTCAATTACTTGGAGATAGAATTAATGCTTTTGCTGGAAACGCCAAGGAAGGTGCCGAGACTCTTGACCTAATATTCCTTGCTGCAAATAGAACTAATGCATCGGTAGATACTCTAGCCGAAGGGTTTAACAGAGTTGCACTTGCTACTCAGGAGTTAGGTTTGAGTACCGAGCAAGCCGTAGCTTTTACTACAACGCTACAAAACGCATTTAGAATTCAAGGTGCTAGTGCTGCTGAATCAAGAGGTGCAATCATTCAGTTAACTCAAGGTTTAGCTTCAGGTGCCTTAAGAGGTCAAGAATTAAGATCTGTATTAGAAGCTTCAGCAGTAGCCGGTTCAGTTCTAGCCGACGCTGTTGGTATAACTAGAGGTCAATTAATAAAGTTTGCAGAAACTGGTGCGCTAACATCTGATGTTGTTCTTAAGGCTTTTGCCGATAGAGCATTAGAGCTTGATGAAAGAGCTGCTAAACTTGGAACTACCTTTGGCCAGACATTAACAAAAGCTGCGAATGATTTTAAGCAAGAACTTAATGAACTTAATAGAAACTTAGAATTAAATAAGGTTTTTGAGTCTTCTGTGCTGGAAGTAACTAGGAGCTTAAGAGAATTAATTAAAGTTGCTCAAGAAAGCGGTGCTCTTGCAACTGCTACTGAATTTTTGAGAGACTACATAACTACTTATTCTGATTTAGCAACACAAGTCCTAGGTAAAGAAACACCCTTGCAGCAAACCGATCAAGAAATTGCTTCAAACATAGATAGAATACAAGAACTAAAACAATCTATTGATAATTTGAAAAATTCAAGAGGTATTATACCAACTATTTTAAATGCTATAAGACCAGAAGGAAGAGGATCATCTAGAACAGGTAACAGCTCAACTATTGAAAGATTAGAAAAAGAAATAATGTTAATCGAAGATAGAAATGAATTATTAATAAAAGCTAGGCAAGGACAAATTAGATTTAATCAAGCTAGGCAAGATGGTCAAACTTCTACGCCAACTCAATCTGATCCAATACAGCAGTTGCTAGAAAACTTTTCTCAATCAGACTTCCAAGCCGCTCTTCAAAGAGGTGCACTAACCCTCGATAGATTAAACTTACTTTTTAAACAAGGCTCTATAAGTATTGATCAATACAATAAGTCTGTTATTGAACTTAGAAGACAAGGTTTACAAAAAGAATTCACTGAAGGAAGAATTGAACTTCAAAAATATAATGAACAACTTGAAGATTTAAATATGCAACTTGCAAGACTTGAGGGTAGGTTTAATCCTATAAGACAAGGTGCTAGAAATGCATTTTTAAGTATAGGTGAATTTTCTGATGAGATAGTTGGGGCTGTTGAAAATAGTTTTTCCACATTAGAAGATCAACTTTTTGATTTTGCAAAGACTGGTAAGTTTCTTTTCAATGATTTTGCTCAATCAGTACTTGACGATATTACAAGAATAGTTATTAGAACTCAATTAATAAGACCACTACTTGATGGACTTGGTAATTTTTCATCAGGAACACCAGCAAATAATTCTAGCGTAAATCCTAGCGCTCCTATCTTAGCTGGTAAGGGCAAGGTTTTTGATAGAGGTAATGTTCAAGCTTTTGCCAAGGGTGGTGTTGTTGATAGCCCTACATTTTTCCCAACTAATTCAGGAACTGGATTAATGGGTGAGACAGGAAGATCAGAAGCTGTATTGCCTTTAGAAAGAGTCAGTGGTGGCGATCTAGGTGTCAAGGCTCTTCCAAGCCAAACTATCGTAAACATAAATAATCAAACTGGATCTGAAGTTGAGATAGAAGAAAGTGTTGATGGCAATACAAAAGTGCTAGATATTACCATCACCAAAGCAGTTAGAAATGCAATAAACCAAGGAAGACTTGATAAAGCATTGAGTTCTAGTTTTGGTTTAAATAGAAAAGGAAGTAGATAATGCCTGAATTATATCCTAGTGAGCTTCAAGATAATTTTGATAGAGGCACTTTTAATAGAATTGCTGGTAAAAATATTGCTTATTCAGAAATGGAGACAGGTCCACTTAAAAAACGTAGAAGAACAACTTTGAGAAGAGATAAGTTAACGGGTAATATTTTATTAAGAGATCTAAATGAATATAATGTATTTCAAAATTGGTTTACAGTTACCCTTCAAGATGGCTTAAAACAATTCTACTTTAATGATCCGGTAACACAAGATCAAATTACAGTAACCTTTGCTCAAGATGGACTTAGCATTAGAGATGTTGGTTTTCAAACTTATTCAGTCGCAATGACATTGGAAGTAATAAATGGCTAAGGTTAGTTTACATGCAATAGATCAACTTTATAAAACTCACTCAGAAGATCCACTTTTAATGTTGTTGACGTTAAAATTTCCTGAAAATAATAATTTTTATTACGTCAACAATAATGAAGACATTACAAGTAGAGGTCAACTTTTTACGGCAATGCCTTTTCAGTTTACTTTACCTACAGATTCCGATGAAGAAGTTCCAGAGTTAGCTATAACAATTTCTAATATTGGCTTAGAATTGATTGATGTTTTGTCTAGCAACACTTCTGGAATTAATGCTGATATTGAATTAATTTTTGCTTCTGTGCCAGATTTTGTTGAACTACCAATAAACGATATGATTTTAAATACGATTGTTTATGATCAAAGTTTCATTACAATGAATTTTGGCTTCGATGATATTTTAAATGTTAAGATACCATCTCAAACATATTCAGCAGTAGACTTTCCTGGTCTTTTAAATGTATAGCCAGTACACAAATATATTTTATAAAAAAAATGGTCGTGACTTTAACTCATGCGATTGCTATGGAATATGTTATCTTTTCAACAAAATAGAATTAAAAAAAGAATTACCAGTTTATTTGGATGATCCAGTAGATACACCCGATCAAATTGATGCGGTGTTCGGACAAAAGAAAAAAGAGTTTAAGAAAATACCTAATGGAAGAGAAATGGTAGGAGATATTATTTCTTTAAATATAAAAGGTCTTCCAACTCATGTTGGTGTTGTTTTACAAAAGGGCTTAATGCTTCATATAATAAGTGGACAACATTCTAGAATAGAAAGTTATAATACTACTAAGTGGAAAAATAGGATAGATTCTTTTTGGCGATATGAGAGTACTATATAAGAAACAAATTTTTGAACAATATAAAGAAGTTGAACTTGAACATGGTTTAACATTACAAGAAATAATAGATGATTTAGAGTTTCCAAAAGAAGTTCATAAATATACTCAAGTAAGGATAAATGGTCATTTAATTTCAGATCAAATATGGAGTCTTGCTAGACCTAATTCTGACGCAGTTACAAGTGTTGCTATCGTTCCTGCTGATGCTGATTCAGGGACAGAGATACTTAAGACTGCTGTTACTATTGCAGTGGCTTATTATACAGGTGATGTTACTCAAGGATTGTCAGGTGCATTTATAACTGCTGGTGCTACATTAGCTACTGGTATGGCACTAAATGCTTTATTTCCGCCACCAAACTTTGAATTAACAACTGATCCAGATAGAACTTCTTTAAACTCAATTACAGGTCAATCAAATAGACCAGATCCATATGGTGTTGTGATTAAAAATTATGGCCGTAATAGAATCTATCCAAGAGTTGTTGCTGAGCCTTTTACTTACTATGTTGGCAATGATCAATACTTAGTTGGTATTTATGATTTTGGTTTAGGTAAAAATGTTGTTGAAGAGGGACTTTTAAGATTAGGTGAATCTACATTAACAGAATACGAAGGTGTAGAATATAATATTGCTTCACAACCTTCTGATTTAGTTATTTATAAAAACAATACTAATGCAGAAAACTTTACAGTTCTATTTGAAGATGTTGGTGATAATGCCATTAGAACAACACCGGAAAACTCTGAAAGTGCTGAGTTAAAATTTGATTTTCCAAATGGATTAACAACAATTGTTGGTAGAAAAAGAGTCAGAAGAGAAACAACAATAGGTTTAAATGTAAAAGTTAGACCGCAAGGCTCTACTATATGGGGCGATCTTTCAATATTTGATTTTGAAATTGATAGAAATTATGAAGTAGATACGGTTAATTATTACAATGTACTATGGCGACCTGAAAATTCAACTGGTGTAGGAAGAGTTTCTTATTCTTCAGGAATACTTGGAAGGCAAGAAGTTTTTGAAAAAACTAGATATCTTCACAACTCAGATGTTATTACATTTTTATATCAAGAAAATGAGCAGCAATATTTTAATACTACCCAAACAATTAGACCTATAAAAGTTGGTGACAGTGTTAAAGTTCCAAGTACAAATGGTGGATTTACCAGCAGTGGTACTCTAAGAGCAAGGGAAGAGTATGCTAGAATTGTAGAAATCATAAGCGTTAACAATAATCCAACTGGAGTTTTAGGTGCTGAATACACAGTAAGACTTGATAGAGTTATTACTTTAGATCAAACTTCAGACCAAAGCTATAACTCATTGTTTAGTCCATCTGTTTATCCTTATAATATGAAACTCAGAAGTTTAGACGACACAATTAACATCAAAGCAAATACAACTTCTGGATTTAGGTTTAATTTAAAAATTAACTTTAATAGAATAGATACATGGGAAGTCTGGGTTTACTGGGACAATCTTTTTGTGTCAAACCTTGGATCAAGTCCACAATACATTAATGACTTTGTTTGGACAGGAATAGTAGGTTACACTAAGGCTCTTCCAATAAATACTGAAGATGAGCATACATATTTAGAATTAAAAATAAAAGCAACAGATCAATTGTCAGGCCAGATAGATAACTTATCAGGCGAAGTTGTTTCTATACTTGCTTGGTATGATGATGTTGCAATGGAATGGAAGGAAAAAGCAACTTCTAATCCAGCTTGGGTTTTTGTTGATATATTGACAGGTGATTTAAATCAAAGGGCAATTCCAAGAGAAAAACTTGATGTTGATTCAATCGTTGCGTGGGCAAAATATTGTGAAGAAAATTTAATAACATATCAACAAAATACAATTGGTTTTGAATGTAACTTTGTTCTAGATTACTCAATAACAGTAAGAGAGTTATTATCACAAGTATGCACCACTGGTAGGGCAACATTAAATATAAATAATGGTAAGTACGGTGTAATAATAGATGAATTAAAAAATACACCTGTTCAAATTTTCAATCAAAGAAATGTAAAGTCTACTAGAGTATCAAGAACATATAATAAAGTTCCTGATGCAGTTAAAGCATTATACATTGATCCGGTTTCTAACTGGCAAAAAAACGAAGTCATCGCTTATGATGATGGTAAAGATTCTACTAATTCTACTTTAATAGAAGACATGGAAATGTTTGCAACAACTAATATTGCTCAAGCATGGAGACAAGGTAGATACTTTTTAGCACAGTTTAAGCTAAGACAAAATATGGTTAGCATAGATGTTGATTTTGAAAACTTAGCATGTTCTAGAGGTGACTTGGTTTTATTCTCACACGATGTAATGAAGATTGGTGGACTTGCTACAAGAGTTGTATCTATAGATGGTAATAATATTACACTGGATGAGCCTGTGTCAGATCAAGGTGGTACATATGTACTTAGGGCTAGAATAAGGCAAACTGATGAAATAAAAGATTTAAGCGTTATTTCTTTTGTTGATACTCATACTGTTGAAGTAAACTCAGTTGACTCGGTACAGTTTGATGATTTAGTTGTTTTTGGTGAAGCTGAAACAGTTACAAGAGAATACTTAGTTAAATCTATTTCTTATGTAAATGAATATGATGCAACTTTAGAACTAATGGAATATGCACCAGCAGTTTACGATGCTGATGTTGGAACTATTGGTGATTACATATCAGTTACTCAAGGTGATCCGTTAGCAGGGGGGAATTATCCTGATGCTGTTTCTGATTTACAAGTTAGCTACAATATCACATGTAATCAATCTGAAAAAAGATATAGATACATTGCCGAACTTACTTGGGAAGCTCCTACAAATAATCCGGTAGATACATACGAAGTATATTTGCTTATTAATGGTCAACAACAACTGGTAGGGTTTACTAAAAATAGATCGTTTGTGTATGAAGTTTCAAGTTTAAATTTAGATATTGATCATCAATTTAAAGTTATCGGTGTTGATGGTGCTGGTAGAAAAATGCCATTACAAAATGCAACTTCAGTTAATTTATTACCAACTGAAGACTCTACACCACCTGAAGATATTTTAGAATTTAATGCAAATATATTATCAGAAACTATTGAGCTTGATTGGAGATTGGTTACTGATTGTGATGTTGATAGATACTATGTTCGATATTCTCCTTTAGTAGATGGTGCAATATGGGCACAGTCTGTTGCATTAACTTCTACCGGATCAACTCAAAACTCAGTTCAAGTACCGTTAAGAACAGGAACATATTTTGTTAAAGCATTTGACTGGGCAGGTAACTCTTCTGTTAATGCTGCATTTTTAAAAACTCAAGTACCAGAAGTTTTAAGTATAGATTTTATATCAAACATACAAGCTCCAAGTTGGGATGGTGTATTTAGTGATACGGAATTAATTGGTGATCAACTAAAACTTGTATCAAATGATGGTGATGTAACATTCAATAATGCTTTTGGTGATTTTTTCTTTGATGAAATATTTGATCTTGGTGAAGTTTTTACAGCTAGGTTTACTTCAAAAATAGTTGCCGGTGGTTATTCAGGAACTTCTATTATGGCTAACTGGCCAACGCTGGATGTGATTGATCCCATTGCTGGCGAATTTACTGAAGATGACTTTGACGTTGCTGCATTTATAAGAACAAGAAATGATGCTAATACAATTTCTAGTTGGAATCCTCTTTCATCAGTTGAGTATTTATCATTTGGTACTGAATTTGATGCTACACCTTGGCAAAGATTTAAATCTGCTGACTTTACTGGTAGGATATTCCAACTTAAGCTACAGCTAGAGGGTAATGCCGACCAAACTGTTTCACCAATTGTTACCAGCGCAAATATAGAAGCAAACTGGACTGATAGAATAATAGATGGTCGTGATGAACCAAGTGGTATTAGAGTTGTTTTTGATGGAGCTTTTGTTGATACACCAGCAATTCAAGTAACAGCAAGTGAAAACATATCAGTAGGAGACTATTTTTTAATAACAGAAAAAGATAATACTGGCTTCACTGTACAATTTTACGATGTATCTGATAATCCAATATCAACTCCAAAGTTTGATTGGGTTGCAAAAGGGTTTGGTAAAAAATATACTTTAGAAGACATAAACTTTTAGGAGATAGAAATGACGCAACAAGTCTTTAAAGACATAGATCCAAATGTTACCAGTGGGACTCAGTTAGCTACGATACTTAATCAGTTTAAGGCATCTTTATTAACTGCTAACTCAGGACCAACTGCACCTACTTATGCACTAATTGGTACGAACTGGCTTGATACTTCTGTAACAGATAAATTAACAATGAAACATTACGATGGATCACAGTGGATTTCAGAATTTACAATAGATACTGTTGCTCACACAATTAGTTTTGGTGGTAACAATCCAACTGCATCTTTTACTGTAAGTAGGACTGACACTGCTGATGAGATGCTTGAGATGTTTAGAGATACAGGTGTTGCTACAAATGCTGGATTGATCTTTAGTCAAATAAATGACAATGCTATTAAAAAAACTTTTGCTAAGTTTAAGATGGTAGCTGACAACAATACAGATACAAGTGAACAGGGCTCATTTTTATGGGAAGCAATGATTGCTGGAACAATGACAACCATTGGATCACTTGCTCATAACTCATTTCAATTAAAAGCTTTAGAAGGAACTGGAAATAGAACTGTTAAAGTAGATGCAAATGGTAACTTTTTTGCTGAAGCCGAAACAGGTGTATCAAATATTTTTGGAAATGGATCTGCTGATTCTGCTGATCTTGGAACTTATACAGTAAATGCACCTTTGACTTTGGGGAAATCCTCAACTGCTGCTGATTTAATTGATTCAACGCAAGTTTTTCAAGCAATCGCAACTGCTGCATCAGAGACATTTGAAACAGAAAACATTTCTATTCCGAATGGTTTTGGCGAATCTCCATTAATTACACAATTAAAATATAAATCATCTAGTGATTGGACTGTTCAACTAGTAGATACAACTGGTGCTGATGTTAATTTGAAAACAGTTACTCTTTCTGCATACTCTCCAACGCTAAATGAAGCTAAACTTAAAAAGTTCTTTTACAAAATACCAACAACAGTTACACAGGTTAAATTGGTATTTACATCAACTGCTGCATCTACATTATTTTTTGATGGAATTGAATTTAAATCATGGGCAACTGTTGATGAGCCTCTACATTTTGAACATTCTGTTGGCAACAATGTCACTGATGAGGTTATGTTTGATATAGCCAACAGAAAAAATAAGGTCTTAAAAGTTTCTGGCCAAATAATTAGAAGTACAGACACTGATCTTGCCGATGGGGTTGTTGATTTTTATATTTCAAACAATGGAACTGTAAATAGAATAGGAAAAGAAAATATTTTTGATCATGAAGATACAGAAATAAGAATTTCTTTTAATATGAATGGTGATGTACTAAGATTAAGTTCAAGCGATATTACAGGTGCTAACTATGATGGTAAGTTTTACGGAACAATAGAAAGGATTTTATAATGAAATGGATTTTACTTTTATTATTTTCGGTAAGTGCTTTTTCAGCAACTACTACGCACAAAACAGATAAACTCAAGCTAGGTAGAAATCAAGGTGAGGACATATTCTTTTTTGCTGACACTGGTGCTGTTAGTTTACCTTATTTATTTTTTGATTTTAGCGAAGGTGTTTGGAAAAAATCTGATGATGGTGTTACATCAACTCCTTTAGGCGGTCAAAGTCCAATTACTACTGAAGGAGACTTAATAGTAGGAAATGCTTCAGGAGAAGAGTCAAGGCTTGCTATAGGTACAGTCGGTCAAATATTAAGTTCAACTGGAACAACTGCTAATTGGATTGATTTTGTGCCAAGTCCTACAACTACTCAGGGTGATTTAATTTTTAGAGGACCAACAACCGATGAAAGGTTAGCTCTAGGTGGTCCTAATCAATTATTAACAGCAAGCCTTGGTGGTCCAATATGGGCTGATCCTCCAGTTAGCACAACAGTTAGCGCTAAAGGTGATATTCAAACTCATGATGGAGTTCAAAATGAATCACTTGGAGTTGGAAATGATGGTGATTTTTTAGTTGCTGATTCAAATGAAATTACAGGATTAAAGTGGTCTGATCAATTACAAGGGGTTTTAAATCCCATAACTAATTTTACACCCTATAACCCTACTATAACTAATCTCGGAACAGTCAGTGAGGTTAATTTTGAATGGAAGCAAATAGGAGATGAAATAAGAATTAAAGGAGATTTTAGAATAGGAACTATTCCGGCTACTGGAATAGCTACCCTTAGTTTACCACCTGGAATTACTGCAAATACTAGTGTAGCAGGTTTAGGTGTAGGGGATTGGAGGCATGAGACAACTTCAACATCTCCTAATAAATCTGGTACATTTCAAGTCAATACAACTTTTATACAGTTTGCAGATGATCAATCGACTACAGCGTCTTCTGGTACTGCTTTTTCCGCACCAAACGCATCAGTAATTTTAAATGATAATTCAAGAGTTACAGTAAATATAACTATTAAAACAAATGAGCTTTCAAGCGGTGTAGATGCGGTTGTTCAAAATAAAACCTTAACTGCTGCAACAGATAATTATTGTACTGGCTTTATACCAGCAAACGGATCGGCTGTATTCAGAGAAAATTATAGTGGTTGTATTAATGTAACAAAAATAAGTGCAGGTATTTACCGTTTAAATCACTCTGCTATGTCCTTAACCAATGTACCATCAATAATGGCTAATTCTATGGATATTGGATCGGGGATTATTTGCGGTCAAGACAATGCCTTTTCTAACACCACCACAGAAACTCAAGTTATTTGTAGAAATACATCAAACTCCTTAACTGATACTAATTTTATGTACAAAATAACTAAGGTAGAAGATGATTATAATAAGGCTATAGTCATTGCTGGAACCTTCGGTAAGTGCCAAACTAAATTTCTTAGCGCAGACGTTTCAAGCAATACAGCTTCTATGACAGACTTAAGATTTCAAAATTTAAATACATCCTCTTTTTATTCTATAACACTAAATGCTAGTTTTGTTTATTCAGTAGGTAATACTTGTACTATGTATGCAAATGACGGAGTTCAGGATCTATTAGTTTTGCAAAATAGAGAAGCTGACGGGAATACCGATAGGACAATTGATACCTCAACTAATCCATTTTTTTCTCCCGGTTCCTCAACTGTTAACGTAGGAATGGTAGAGGTTAATTCATGCATCTTAGAAGGAAATGGTACATTTTCAGAAACTTGGGTAACTATGTGCGAAGTAAATAAATCCCAAACAACGGAGTGGTAATATGAAATATATATTAAGTTTTTTCTTGTTTTTAATGCTTTTGCTGAATGGAAGATTGATATTGTGAACAGTGAAGGTCAATCAATGTCTCAAGATGGTTTTGATACTGAAATGGGTGCTGATGCGTACATTTCTAAAAACAAAAAGTCTTGGGGTAGAGATCAAGGTTGGTATAGGGTAGCTTGCGACTCTCCTATTCAAACTAGAGAAGTTGAAGAGTTAGGATTAACTATAACTGAATATGAATGCCCACAAAACTACACTGTAACAAAGTCAGATATTACAACACAAAGAGCTGATGAGGCTTTACTTGAAATAATTTCTAAAAATAGAAAATGCGGTGAATCAGTAATAAACTACATAAATCTGTTAAATACAAAAAAAGCGTTAGCAGATCCAAGTATTACTACTGCTACCATTAAATCTTTTTTATCTGATTATTCGGATATTATGAACATGCTTAGTAGTGGATCAATTTCTACGGCTATTGATGAGATAACAAATGAACCAGAAACTGCTTTAGTTACAGCTAGTGACAAGACTGCTATCATTAATAAGATAAATTCTTGTAAAGCTAACTAAGGAGAAATAATAATGAAAACAAAAGAAAGGCTAGTTGGTGTTGTCGTTACCCTATGCAGCTCAGCTATTATGTATTTAGTCTTTACTCTTATTAATTCTTTTGAGACAAAAGCATCTAGTGATACTAAGTTCATGACTTTAAGTAAGAAAATGGATTTAATGCTTTGTTATATGGAAAAAAAATATTGTTTTAAAGAAAAAAGATAAAAGTTGCATGGTGCAACTACTATAAATTGGAGAAAAAAATGGAAACAAAAAAAAATGCCAAAGAAGTTTTAATTGAAGAACTAAAAAAGAATGGTCTAGACATTGCTGAAGACGCTGCGATCTCTGCTGTAAAAGCTGTATTTAAGGCTCTACCACCATTTCTAATTGCAACAGATAACAAGGTAGATGATTTGCTTATCTCAGTATTGCCTGTTGTTGAACCATTCGTTTTAGAGCAATTGGACAAAATAGATGGTGAGACTGATCTAGATTCTTAATTTTTTTTAATTATTTTGTAGATAACTGAAGGGGATACGCTGTATCTCCTTGCTGTTTCTTTCAAATGTCAACATAACCATTCTATGAACTTTAAATTTTTTTGGTTTTTTAAGATCATTATAATGAAAAAAATAAAAAATACATTAAAGAATAAATTTAATTCAAGTAAATTCTTAGATAATTTGCTTGATGTAATAGTCGAGCACTTAAAGGGGAGAGTTTTTAAACTTGCCCTTAAAAAATTAGTAGGTACTTCTACTGGAGTTCAAGCTTGGTTAATTAAATTTGCAACAGAAAATCTTTGGGATGAATTAGTTAGTCCTTTGATTAGTGCTGCTTTGGTTGAGATTAAATACACCAAGCACAAGATTGAAGGAAATATTACTGCTGAAAAAATAAAAAAGGCAAGGGAGTCAGGTAATGAAGATGATTATGATCGTGCTGTTGATGCCGCTTTTGATTAGTTCACGTTGTTCAAGGGTTGATGTTAGACTTACATGCAATCAGATAAGGTCAGCTAAAATAGATTCTCTCCCTTTGTGTGATATATCTTTTCAAAACAATAGGTGTCGTTGTAGATGTTTTAATCTTACTGACTATGAAGTTGTTAATGATAATCAGTGCGGTCAACATTTTGAGTCTGGGAATTATCCTTTGGAGACTTGTGAGGGTATCGCTGGATTTCCTATAGAACAATGGCCAAAAGAAATTCGACCAAATGTTTTAAAATTACAAAACTTATTTTCTAATTTATGTAAATAAGATATCCCAGTTTTCTCGGTAATGATCATATTTACTTTTTTTCTTATTTAATTTATTAGGAGTTATCATTATAGTACTTGAAGTAATAACATGTTTTGGAATTATGTACCAAACGTCTATATCTCTCATATAAAAGGCTAAAAAATCAAACCCTTTGGTTGACTTGCAATTTACCTTATAACGCCCACATTTCTGATTATTATCGAATCTAGGACTCTCTGAAGCTCTTACTTGAACTCTCTTTATATAAAATCCATTTTCTACAATAAAGTCATAACCACCGTGATCATTGATCGGAACAGAAACTACATGTCCTTTGTCTAGACATTTTTTTGCAAATTCAAGCTCCGATACCTTCCCTAGTATCTGTGCTTTCATCATATCCATAATTAAATTGTGATAGATAATTACAGATATGACAAAAAATTTAAGATTGATTAATAAAGTCGTCTAATAGAATCTTCCAGCAACATAATAACCACATGCATATGTGAAAGTATGTCTTCTTAGAGCATGAATTTTAAAGGCATGTTCACCACCAATTTTATGTAGCCACTCATGAACCAAATGACCAGCTAATTCTTCATCGGTCATATTTTCTGCCCAGTTCCTGTAAGTGTATTGCCAAACTGTATTTCTATAAGTGTATCCTACCACACCTCTTTTATTTCTATTATCTAATTGCCAAAATATATCAGCTTCACCATCAGCATCATTACCTAGCTGAAGTTCAGCACCTCTTTGAACTATATTTAATATATCTACATTGGCAGTATCAAAAATATCTTTTTCATGATCTACGTGAAAACCATTTACTCTTCTGGTTTTTACAACCCTTCTCCATCTCCAAAAACCTCTATAGTATTTTATTGTGTAGTTGTAATCAGAGATAAAATCCCAAAGTCTATTTTCTTCAAGTCTATAAGACGCTATATCGGCAGCTCTTTGAAACTTTTCTTGCATAGGCTTTGAAAGATTAGAAGTAGTATTAATTACAAACGGAAAACCAACATTAGACTTAAATTGCATCATAATAAAATCCTTTTATATCCAACTAGGAGCTTCTATTTCATAACCAGAAACACCTTTCCAAGTATTATTATCTTTACACTCTTTGTATTTTAAAACAAGCTCTTCACACTTCATGCGACCTATTTCTAAGTACTCAAAAGAAATCGGATTAGTAGACATATCCATGTAGTCTTTTGCAGTAGAAACAAATGTAAAGTTAAAAAACTCTGGCCATTTACCAAAAGCAAAAAAGAATGCCTGAGCATAGAACCCAGCCTGTAAATGATAGCCAAACTTGTAAAAATCTCTATCGATGTTAAAAATATTGCTTATCGTTTTTAAGTCTTCAACGCCAAAAGGTTCGTCCTCATTAACGTGAAGCATGTCAAAACGTGATTTACATGGAACTCCATGCCATTCCCAAAGAACTGTAACTTCATTTTTTGTATCATTTCTAACTGGAAGCTTAGTATACCTATCCCAAATTTCTTCTGGAAAAACAATTCTATCACCAGCAGATTCAAGATAAGTCTGTTCGATTTTACCATGCTCTTCTTTTGCGAAGTTATAAGCTGCTAACTCTTTCTTATACTCTAAAGTTTCTGGTAAATCCTTTACTTCTTTTTTTCTTATATCAAGGTAAGGCTTTATTGGTTTAGGTAAATCGAATGCTGGAATGTTTGGCACTCTATAATAATAATTATTAAAGGTAGTATTTTCTAACATCCATGTATGAACAAATGTACCTAGTTTCATTGCTTCAGTTTCATTGTGTGGTTGTTTCTTCTTTTGCATATAATATGCTGGTGTTTTTTGAAAATTTTTTAATGAAGATGCACTCAATCTATCTAGTTTTAAATATTTTTCAAAAGGCATATTCTCAACGACTTCTACATTTTTCATCTATTTCTATCCTTCTTGTTTTGAGATTAATGGTGCATCTATAATAAAGAGATTCGTCAAATTCAGTCGTGCTTTTTACTTTATTTAATTCACTTCCCTTTATTACAGATGCAAATGTGTATGTATTAGAGTTAAAAATATCTCTAGCTTTTTCCAATGATTGTATTATGGATTGCATTTATATCCGCACTTTCAATTTGATTTAGCTTTGTTGATCTATCTTTTGCCCATGACAGTTCTGTTTTTTCAGTTAGAAAAACTCTTTTTCCATCTTTAACAAACATCCTAAAACACTCGTCAAACCATGCAATAATTCTCTCTGCCGTTTTACCATAGATATCTGGCATGTAGGTTTTTTGACCTATTTCATTTTCCTTTTCTTTCTCTAGAGCTAAAGCAATTACTGTCTTTTGCATTCTTCTTAACTCTTTAAAAACTTCAGAAAAATCATTTCCAAAATCACCCCAAATTTTCATTGCATAAGTTTCTACGCTCTTACCTCTTGAAGCTGCATAATCTTCATACTTTTTCTTTAAGAATAAAAAGTGGTTTTGAGATAATTCAGTAATAGAATCAATATAGATATATTTATGTCTTTCTTCTACAAGGTTAGCAAGTACTTCTTTAACATCAGCCAGTGACTTAACATTAACATAATCAACAGAGTGGTCTTTCACGGATAAAAGACCATCCTCTGCCGAAATTACTAATACCGATTCACTAGGAAATTGTTTTACCAATGAAGTCTTACCAACACCAGACTCTCCATAGACAATATAATTTATAAAAGTTTGTTTATCTGTTTTTGTGTTTTGTAATTTTAAAGTCATTTTTAGAACTCCGCACTTTGTTCTGATTCAGCAACTTCTCTTTTTGAAGTACCAACGACACTTGCGTATTGCTCTTCAACGCCTTCTTTGCTTTTTCTTTTTGCAACTTTAATTGTCAGTGGTTTACCAATTAGTTTTCTTAAGTCACCTTGAGTTTTTACTTCAGACTTTTCGACACCAGCATCTTCTATTGTTTTGAAGAATAACTTTGTACCCATACCAGTTGGACCATCAATTACATAATTATTGTAATCAAAAATTTTACCATTGTATTTTTCACCTACAATTTTGTAAGAAAGTACAAACATCATTTTACTCGAATCTTTTGTCTTAGTTAATTTTGCTGTGTTAATTACTGCTGGATAGTCCCCTGCTGCAATTCCAATCTCTGTGTCTACTTCGTTAGTATCAAAACCAAACATGTTCATTTCATCAGTCATTTTTCTCTCCTATGAATTTTGTGAATAGTATTTAGTTTTTACAATCAATCACTTTTGAGAAACAATGTAAATATTATATGGATATGGATAGATATAAAAAACATCAATTGCTTTTAAAACGAGTTCTTACGGCGTTGCAAAACGAGTACCCTGATGGACGTTTTTTTGAGAGACATGTCGGTTTATTTTACACAATTAAAAAAAAACCAGTAAAGATTAATAAGAAAGGAATGTCTGATATATGGGCAATGATAAGTGGTTCGCATATAGAAATCGAAATAAAATCTGGAAATGCAAGACAAACAAAAGATCAAAAAAAATGGCAAAAAATAACTGAAGAAACTGGTGGTTTATACCTTTTAATAAAAGAAGACTTTGATATAAAAAAAATAAAAAAAACAATTACACAGCATCTACAGAAGAAAACTTAAAATTATACTTACCTTCTTTTGTATACTTTATAACAACCCTTCCGCTTATTTTCATTTTAGCAAGAGTCGCTTTATACTGGTATCCAAAAAGTGTATGAAATTTATCACCAACTTTAATTGTCATAAATGGTTGAAAGCCTCTTTTAGTTTTTCCATACTTATATATATTTTCTCTTGTAATAATTATTTCACAAATCTTTTGTTTTTCCATTAAAGATTTTTTAAGATTCTCTTCAACGTCACGGTCTTGTTTATGAAAGTGACCACAATTAGGACAAATGTAACCATGTATAGTCTTGTCATATATGTACATACACTCATCACACTGTTTTATAGTATTTACTTCTTTTGTATCTTCTTTTTTTTTACCTTTTGGAATGATTGGATTGTCAGGTAATCCGCAATTATCAAATACATGGCCGTAATCAAGTATTAAGCAGTATTCTTTTTTTTCATGTAGACGCAATCCTCTCCCAACACTTTGAACCATAACCCTAGATGATTTAATTGGTCTTAAATAAGCTACACAATCTATTTCAGGAATGTCAGTCCCTTCTTGCATCATAGCCACACTGCAAATAAACTTAACATCACTTTCTTTAAATTCTTCAATGATCTTATGAGCTTGTTTTAACTTTGAATGAGCAACTACACATTCTTGACCTTGAGATATAAACTCATTCATTGTCATTTCTGCATGTTCAATGTTGGCACAAAGAATTGCCACCTTATTTCTTTTATACTCTTTTGATATTGCAATAATTTCGGAAACTTGATCTTTATTTTTATTTTGTTTAATTATTTCTATCAACTGCTTTTTAGTATAATCTCCACTTCCTTTTTTATATTTGGATACATCAAAAGAATGTTTAGTTCCAAAAATTTCATATCTACAAAGTACACCATTTTTTATTCCATCTTCAAGGGTGAATTTAAAGCATGGTTTTGGTACACATTCATATTGATCCCAAATATAGCCTTTATCATTATATGGTGTTGCACTTAAAAATATCTTAAATTTAGAATTAATTGATTCAATAAATTCTTCTTTGTAGTTATGCATCTCATCGAACACAGTAACATCATAACCGCTTGTATCTATTTTATGTATCGACTGCTTAGTTGTACATGTAACTTGACCAGATTCATTTAAACCAAGTGATCCTACGTTAATAGCAGCGTCATACCTCTGGGCAGCATCGGTAACATTATTTATTCTAGGCGCAATAAAAAGCAATTTAGTTCCATCTTTTAATTTAGATTTTATTTTCCGAACTGTTTCTGTTTTTCCAGCGCCAGTGGCTGCTACAACTGTTGCAGAACCACATTTTGCTAGGCTTGATCTAATAGCATCAACCATTTCCCATTGCATATTATCTCTAAAGCTCATCTTTAATTACCCTGTACTTTTTACCTCTTTTAGTTGCTTTTTTATTAACAACTTCTAATTTGCCTTTAACAACTAGATTATTTAAAACTTCATCTCGATTAATTTTTTGATATTTAAAAAAGTTTTTAACAACATCTCGGCTTACTGTAAATTCGTCTACTTCCTTGCCCTCTAGCTTTTCTAAAAACTCTCTACCTACTTCTAGGATTGCATCTGATTCTTCATCCTTTCTATAAATAGACTCAAGATCATAACTAAGACCATTTACCATGTAGTACAAAAACATTTTGACTGCCCATTCTACACTGTCCATTGTAACTCTAGTTCTTTTTGCTACTTCTAGATGCCCATTTTCATTTTTAGTAAATAAAGCTTTTCCAGCGATAGTGTGAATCATAGCTAACTTCTTTACAAATTCGGGCATAGAATTTATTACATATAGATTTAAGTTATTTGCCGAACTCATTGCCATTTTTCTAAGATCATTAATCATATCAATAAACTCTGTTTTAAAATAAACTGCAACTTCATCACTTGAAGTCAATTCAACTTCTGGTTTTATTGTCTTGGCCTCTTCCCAGTTAACTACTTCACCTTTTTTATCAAGTCCTTTTACAAGGTTATATCCCCTAATGTCTTGAGTATCATATAGAAAATCAACACCGCCTATTTGAAATGGACTAACATTATTTTGTATAAACAATTTTAAAAATTCTTTTTCTTTGTTTTTAAAAAATTCTTTTTGATAATCCATATTCTTTTTTGAAAAGGAAATTGAATCACTATTAAATATCCAAAAACGTCTACCCAAACCTTGAGAAAAATCTGATTGAGAAAATATTTTCCAGAATTCAGGTGTAGAAAATGCTAATAAGTTCATCTTTGGACCAAGACATACACCATAAGAATGTGACTTTAATTTAACCTGATGCAAGTCTGTATCGTTATAATCAGAATATAGCTGACACATAATTTCTGATATGTTTGAAGTGTGAGAAGACTTATTATTTCTTGCCTTCATTATTTTTGTGAATTCATCAATCAAATAATATGGGTTTGGAGCCTCTTCTAAATTATTAAGTAAGGCAGCTTCAGTTCTAATGTCATTTCCCATATAGCTTGATTGAAATTCTTTATAAAGCTTTGTTAGTTCTTTAACAGCTCTTGATGATGTGGATTTTCCAGCACCTGAATGAGCAATTACAAGTATCATTAGGTTTGGTGCTAGTCCTTCATAACGAGTTGAAAATGTCAGTAACCATGAAGCAATTGAAAGAGCCGTGAAAAAAGCTATGGATGGATTATCAGTATACTGATTTCTTTTTGTTGCTTTATAAAGTACATCTATTAATGAATTTTTCTCAACCTTTGGGAAAGTATCGATTGCATACTTATCAAATAAGTTGCTTTTCGGAGCTTCCATAAATCCAGAGATATCGTTGTAATTTTCAAAAACTTGTTCCGCTGCCCATTGAAACATTCTTCCAGTTTCGCTTTTAAAATCTCTTTCTGTACATGCACTAATATATTCGGGGCTACTTATTACATCTTGGATCACATTTAAAAATGCAGGCTTGTTCATCTTTTCAAAAATAAGCTGCTTAATGTAATCGTGACGTGAATTTATCGGACTTTCTTTTTTAAATTCTTCACCTAAATGCTCAGCTACTACGGTTAGAATCTTTTCAATTAAACATTCACTAATAAACGGAAGTTCATCGGGTAAATTATCCCAAGGATTTTTATACGGCCATTGATAATCAAGCTCAGTATCTTTGTACTTACCGATCATGTTACATCTTTTTTCATGAACAATAACATCAAATTGTTTAACTGATTTATGTCTTATTTTATTTTCGGTTTGGAACCAAAATTGACCTAATTTTTCTCGATTACCAATTCTTTGAAATAAGTTTTTCTTGTCATAATCTTTTAATAATTCCCAAACTTTTTTCTCAAGCTCTTTATCTTTAAAATCAAAATCAAGTGATACAAAATTGATATCTTCTAGGTGCATTGCAATAAGAGCAACACAAGTAATTCCTGTCGGGTACTTTTCCAAGTCTTCAGCATCATCAAGAATATGCGATTTATCAGATAGCTTTATTTTTTTGGCGTAATCCATATTGATAAATCCCGATGGTCCACATGGTCTAAGTGTCCATCCATTATCAATTGCCATTTCAATTTTTTCGTATGTGTTTTGATCTAGTGAAAAACTAGACATATCAAGTCTCCCTTTGTATATAATAAATATCAGCACTGAGCGTTTTAGCTCAAAATGAATGTAAATTCAAGTTTTCCAATTTGCCCTTGACTATTCGAGGGCATTTTTTTATTCTAGCAACAATGTCATAGTCTCCAATTTCATAAGTCTATGCAAGGTACGGGACAGTACAACGCACAATAGCTTATGGGGATATGGGGATGCTCTCTCTCTCTCTCTTTATATATATAATATATAATGGATATCTACGTTTTTTATTTCTGTACTTATTTTAACTTATTTTATTATTTTTAATTGCTTAGCTTATTAAGTTAATTTAATGCTTATTGTTAACTATGGAAAATATATGTATTTTTATATCCCCATATCCCCATTAATATATTTTTATTTTTTTAAATTTATAACTCTCTATTATTACTAAGATTATACATTGCGTTAACAATAAAATTTATAGTAAATAGTGGGTTATTTTACATGTACCCATTAAATTAGTGGGGATACTTTTTAATGAAGCATTACGTTATTTTGTCTCCGGTACATTAGTGGGTATTTTGGTATGTAGATATTGCCATATAAAAATTACAATGATTAAATCATTTCCATGCTGATACTCAATTTAAATCTTCCAGACACAAAACAAAAAGAATGGGTTTATCTCGACACTCAGGATGGCGTTATAGCTATTTCTGCTGTTAATAAGAATGGTCAACTCAAGTTATTATTAGATGCTCCTAAATCGGTTAAAATCGATCGAAAAAGCTATATAAAAAAATTACAAGAACAAGAGGGTAAAAAATGAACATTAAACCAATTTGCGACAAAATTGTTGTGCAAGTAGTTAAAGAGGAAAGAAAATCAGGACTAATTATTCCAGAAGATAAAAAAGGAAAAAAATTAGAAAGAGTAAAAATTATAGAATGTGGTCCAGAAGTTATTAATGAAGTTAAAAACTCAAGTATTGCATACATTGATCATTTCGCAGGAACACCAGTAAGCGTTAATAATGAACCATACTTAATGATAAAAGAAGAGGATATCCATGCGATTGAGTAGTGAATTAAATCCAAAACTTCAAGAGAAAGTAAATATAGTAAATGCTAGAATACTAGAACTTGAGGATATGCTTCAAAAATCCAAAGGCCAAAGAGAAGAAAGACATATAAGAACTCTGATTGATGCTAATAAGCAATTTTTAATTCATTTAGATGTTGACCAAGAGAATTTTAGATTAGAAAATTAATAAGTCGAGTCAATCAAAATTTAGGTTAGTTTTGTTGGTTAAAGGAGTCTCTACATAGGCTCCTTTTTTTTATTCTTATTTTTCCTTTGAAGTATATTTTAGAAATAAATGGATATTTAAGTGGAACTTTTTTTGGTACAAAATGATAAAACTTAATAAAATCTTTAGTCCAAAGAACATGCACCCAAGGTCCATACTTGCTTTTTTCAAAAACTATAAAACCACCTCTAGTAATAAATAAATATATTGAAAAAAATAAACAATTACTTTTCATAGCAAAATTGTATAACTACCTATTATTAAAGTAAATTTCAAAATAAATAAATATTTTATTTGAAATATAAAATTCACATGATAAATACATCTCACAAATTAATAAAAAGTGAGTGCAAATGAAGAAAAAAGATGTTGAAAATTATGTCTACAAACTAAGAGTTAAACATAATTTATCTCAATTAGAAATGTCACAAAGGTTGAATTGTTCACAAGGTTATTTAAGTAAAGTAGAAAACAATGAAAAAGTTGCTGATACTAATTTTATAATATCTCTAAGAAAAGAGTTTAATCTTAATATTAATAGAATGATTGATAATGGAATATTAAATGTCTAAGTTAGAAGATCAATTATTAAATGAAAGAGCAAAGTTATTTAATGAAAGAGATTGTGTTGATAAGAAAAGTTATATGTATAGAGCATTAACCGGACAAATACAGGCAAATACAATAGCAATTAAAGTAGAGAGAAAAAGACTTGAAAATATCAGAAGAAGCAAAAAATCATAGCTACAGCTTCATTAATTATATGGTCGCTAGTAGATTTCCTAACCCTAAAAATCCTTTAAAGATTAGAGGGAAGTTTTTCAGGGATGAACTATTTACGGCCAGTGCTAGTTCATATGGTATTATGCTAGAGCTTATAAAAAAAGCTCATAAAGAAAATCCATACGAAAGTATTGATGAAATAATTGGTGATATGGAAATGATTGTGGTCGAAGTATTGAATGAGTTTCAAGTAGTTGCTGGTAATGTAAAAAGCAAAATGTATAAAGTTGAGGATTATCAAACTGGTAGATTAAAATGAGTGAAGTAATAAAAAAATACAATGAGCTTGATAAGTTAGTAAAGAGTATCGTTTCGATCGCTACTGATATGGAAATAGAAAACGAGCAACTTAAGTTTTTAAACAAAAAGTATAAAAAGGAAAGGGATATTCTCATAAAGGCAGTTGAGTACTATGCTAATTGGGATCAAGAAATAGGCGAGTGGAGATGTCACGCAGCTAGAGAAGCCTTAAAAAAGGTGTTGAAATGAAATTAATTAATAATAACAGATTTTGGTATATAACAATATTAATTATGCTTTGTTCTTTTTGGTATTTTGTATTTAGGGCAATATATTATGGGCTATAGAGAGATGTGTGAAAAAATAGCAGTTGAGCATGAAATTATGAAAAATCATTTGATTGAAATATATAAAACAAAAGATCATAAATACGATTGCGAAAAGAAAAATGGTGCGGTTACTTATCATACAAGCTACCTTAAATTGATTGCTAAGAAGGCTTTAATAGTTGTAGGAGAAATTGATGAGAACTAAGCTTGTAGAGGTACTTATTTATTCCATAATTATTGGTGTTTTTTATTTAACTGCATATTTAATTGAATTTTTAATAGAGAATTTATAATGAGTAACAAGTGGAAAAAAGTAGAATCAGCAGGGGAATTAAGTAACAATTTCTTAGCATTTATTGTTTTTAAAATTGCAAGTGATTTAGGATACTCCATCTATAAAACATTTGGAAAAGATCATGCTGTTGAATGGAGAATTGAAAGGAAATACAGGTCATGAATAGAATCTTCTTTGATTTTGAAACAACTGGAATATGTTCATATAATTGTGAAGTAATTACTGGTTATTTTAAAAATGAAAATGGTGATTCTCATTACTTAAAAAGTAAAGTTGATAATTGGTCTGAAGAGGCTTTTGAAATACATAATATACCATATGATGTTATGCTAACATATGAAGATAAAAATATAGCTTGGGAAAAACTTATGCAATGGATGCCGCAGGATTTTGAAGGTGTTTTTTATGCTAATTCAAATGCATCCCAATTATATGGAGCGCTAGATAATGGTGTTAAACATGAAGTTTATTTTGATAAATCAGTTTTAATTATTAATATTATGGAGCTTATGGATATTTATCACTATTGCAAATTTCCATATAATGTTAAGTGGACCAGTGTCTATGATTTAGCAAAAGAAGCTGATAAAAAAGGCGTGTTTAAAGCAATAGCAAGAGAGGGAAAAAGAGTCAAAAACTTCTCACAAGAGATGGTTTACAAAGCTCTTTTTAATGATACGTACAATGCTCATGATGCAAAAGATGATGTAAATGCTATGATTAGAATTTACAATGAGCTTACAAATAGAATGGAGAGTAACCAAGGGTTACTAATATAATGGAGTTTATAATTATGTATATGATGTTATTACACGAAAATAATTTAAAATTAACACCCAACTTCAGTTCAAAAGAGCTTATATGTAAATGCGATTACTCGGACTGTAATCATTCATTTATAAATAATGATCTAGTGATGGATTTACAGAGATTAAGAGAGTATGTAAGAGTTCCATTGTTCATTACATCAGCATTTAGGTGTCAAAGACACAATAAAGATGTTGGTGGGCACGATGATAGCTATCATAAAAAGGGTCATGCAGTTGATATTGCAGTCCCTAAAGATTTTACAATAGAAGTCTTTGCTGAAATAGCAAGAGATTATTTTGATGTGGTACTAGAGTATCATAAAGAAAAATTTATACATTGTCATAACAAGTAAGGAGAAAATTATGGCCAAGGCAAACAACGTAACAGTTGCACAATTAGGAGCACAACCACAAGTAATGAATGATGTTAAAAAAGTTTCAGACATTATTGCTAAACTAGACCTTGATAATCCATCTATCAAAGTTAATGGTAATACTGTTGAAGCTGATTACAGATTAAATGATTTTGACTTTGTATCATTTGGTGCAAAAGTTAAAGGTGGTTTCTAATTACCAAGGGGTGTAAAAGCCCCTTAACTAAGGATTTTTTATGGGAAAACGACAAGCTGATTATACAATATCGGATATAATTCGATTAAAACCTTCATGGTTACAAAACAAACAAACAAGTCTAGATAAATTCAATCAAAAGATGCATCAAATAGCTGTAATGATGGATCATGGATTTAACTATATATCTAATTATAAATTTAATTCTGTTTTTGGAACTTACGATATTTCTGAAATGGAAATGAATGAAATAAATAAATTAATATCTGAATATACTGAAAGTGATATATCAGAACCACTAGAAGGTAACTCTCAAGCAATTGAGATAGCAAAGAGTGAGGGAACCTTAAACTTTAAAAGAAGTTTTTTTCTAGATAGAATAGCTTCCATAGCATCTAATATTAAATCTAATGAAAGAAGAATAAAGAGTAACATAAGAGATGCCAGGTACCATATGAGTGAAGCTCAAAATAAACAAGAAGCTAACTCAAGGTATCAGGCTGAAATTGAAGATATCGAATCAAGAATAGAAAAAGAAGATGGATTGCTTGATAAAAATAAATTAAAAATATTACAAAACATTCCCGATCACTGGCATATAGTAGAAATAGGAGAAAGAGATTTCACAGTATTAAGACTCAAAGAAGTCATAATGAATGAAACTAATGCAGATGCTGGATTAAATAGATTTATTAACATGGGATACTATGGCTTTAAAATAACCTATGCTCTTGATGACATAGAAAGGATTGGTTTTTGCAATAACATAATTGGCCCGGGCTTAAATCTTCATCCACATGTTTCTAGTTATACATGTTGGGGATCTATAGAAGGACAAGCTCAAAGAGCAAAAGAAAGTATTGATACTGTTGAGTATTTTAGCCTACTAGATAGATTACTTGAAACTTATAATTCTGGATCTCCATTTACTCCATATGAAAAATATCAAAGAATGAAAAACACTAATAGAAAAAGAGTTAGTGTTGAGTTTTATGAAAAATATCCTTATATTTTTGAGTACATAAAAAATAATACTGAAGATGAAGGCTTATCTAAAGCTATCGATCAACTTCAAAGTATTTATAATCCTGAAATACAAGAAAAAATTAATTCACTAACTTGGTATAATTTAGATTCTGATTTAGAAGTTAAAGATAAAGAAATTATAAAAGAAGATAAAGAGGATGGAGTTACGCTAAGTGAATCAATGTCTACAGGTCAAGCTATTTTAGATGAACAGGTTATAGATCATGGGAGCTTTTTCTCGCCACAACAACCAAGTGATGTAGGTGAAGCTATTAGGTATGTTTTAGGCGATACTGCTTCATTGAGTAATGTAAGAATCGATGATTTACCACCTGTTACAGTAGCTTCAGGAACAGAATACGTACTAGATCAGCAAGACAATGCTTATTAGGAGAATTAAATGAAAAAAATATATATAAAGCCAGAAGTATATACAGAGATAATGTATCACGTCCGTAAGTCTGATATAGAAGTTTCGGGTGTTGGAAGAATAGAAAGAACGGGCGATGGAACTTTATGTGTAACCAAAGTTTATCTTTTAAAGCAAGAAAACTCAGCAGTTACAACAGATTTAGATCCAGAATCTATGGCGCAATTAATGTATGAGACAAGAGAAGATAAGGGTATGTTAAATTTTTGGTGGCATTCACATGTTAATATGGGAACAACTTGGTCTGGTACTGATTTAGATACAATGAAAGAGTTTGGTAAAAATGGATTTCTATTATCTACAGTTTTTAACAAAAGAGCCGAAATGAGAAGTGCTTACTATCAAGGTGGTAGTGATTTTTTTCCACCATGCTTTATTGATGATATAGAAACTAGAATTGAGTACATCCCATCACCTCAAGAAGTAGAGATTTGGGAAAAAGAACATGAAGAAAAATGTGCTACTAAGAAATTTAAAGTTGTAAGATCATTTGGAACGAACAAATTTAATAAAAATACAAAACAAACTAACTTCTTTGATGATGATCCAAGATTTAAAGAAGGTCTACCAGCTCATTTTAATGAACCCCATTTTTGGGATGATGGAATGGGGAATACGTCCTCTGATATACCTGATGCTGATGAGCTAAATCATTTGCACTACACTTACTCAGGACTAAATTTTGAAGGTATAGCTGAAGCTGTTGAACAAGATGTAAATAATAGTCTACCTTTTAATGAAGTTCCTGAAGATGAGGTTTATATGTGGTGGGATCTTTATGAAATTATGTCGGGTAATGATCCATCAGAAGAAAAAGTAAAAAGACTTTATAATAGATGCATTAAAGATGTATCTGTATTTGAAAAGGTGATGGATAGATTTTATAAAAATTCAGAAAAATTTAACTTAGGAACTGTACAATGAGAGAAGAATATTTAACAAGGCAATCAGATTTAATTCCACAAAATATATTACACCAACAAATAATAATTGTAGGCGCTGGAGCAATTGGATCTTTTACAACATTATCACTAGCTAAAATGGGGTTTAGAAATATTAAAGTTTATGACTACGATATTATTGAAGATGAAAATATGAACTGTCAGTTTTATCCAATAAGTGAAATAGGAAACAAAAAGGTACATGCTCTACAAAGAATGGTTAAAGAATTCACTGGTGTTGTTATCGAAGACTTTGATATGGAAGTTAATGATCACTTTAATTTTGTTGGTGCATATTTAATTTGTGCGGTTGATAGCATGAGTGTTAGAAAAATGTTATTTGAAAAATGTTGGAATACTAGTTATTTGATTGATCCAAGAATGAGCGCAGAGTATGCAATGATAGAAACTTTGTATGTTGCTGATAAAGGTGAGAGATTTGAATCATATGAAGCAACTCTTTACACAGACGACGATGCTGTTCAAGAAAGATGTACGGCCAAAGCTACGATGTATACTGTAATGCTTATTGCTGGACAAATTTCAAAAATAGTAAAAGATACAAGTTTATATAATAATTATTTAAGAACAATTGATTGGAATATTGAAAACAATCAAATTTTTTCATGGGACAATGAAGGGGTTAGGAAGTGAATCGATATATTTGTAAGTACGGTCTTTATCATGACAAGCCAGTTAAGGTAATTGAGCCTTATTTAGATAAAGAAGATAGGGTTTTTGAACCGAGTTCTAATAATGGATGGATTTACACTGCATTAGCAGTCCAGTTAAAGGTTTTGTTAGGTGATTATTCAAAGCTTGAGGATGTACATAACAAATGCCTTTCAATAGCAAGAGATGATAAACTTTATTATTGCTATAGACTTCCCACGAAAATATTACCACCACTATCAAGGGATGAGGCAATAGGTATGATAAGTTTGGGCTTTGATCCGTTTATGTATAGATACTGGCTATCAAGACCACAAAAAGGTTCATTAATAAATGCTTTTAAAATATTGTGGTCAATAAGAAATGAGCATAGAAACACAGTTTGGGAAAAAACTTTAAAAGGTGCATATAGAATTGCATTTAAACTAGCATTTCATGATAGATACTATGTCGATGTTATAACTTTTAAAAAAACAAAAATACATTACTGGTTATTTTTTCAACTATATGCATTTACAACAATAATACAAAGGCAGAGAAAAACAGGAAAGATATCAGCTCAAAATGTTTTGTGGTTACAGCTTAGAGATTTAAATAGTAAATTTTGGATAAGATTTATTGATATAGAAGATAATTTAAAGCATTATTTTCCTAAAGATCATCCATTTAACAATAGGTATTCATGAAAACTATAAGAGAACAACTAGAATCAATTAATAAAATAATGAAAGAGAATGGCGCATATAGATCAGAGTATTTAATGCCTTTTGGTAAATATAAAGGTACTCCGTTGTCTGATATTGATCACGGATATCTTGAATGGGCCTATGATATTACAAAAGACAGTAGGCTTAGAAGAGAAATTGAAAAGGTTATTGGATGAATGACAGTGATTATTTAAAAATTCAAAAAGAGATGACAAAAAGAAATAGAGATAACCATATCGATTATTTTACCCACAAAGGAACTATGTTTTTAATGGCAATGCTTATGATAATAATTGCATCAAAATTATTTGAACAAGGTCATAATATGTTAGGAGTTTTTATTGCGACATGGGCAGTTGATATAACAAGGAATTAAGAAATGGATGAAAGGTTAGAAAGATATTTAGAAGTACATTTTTTTAGAAGCACTGTAAGTTTAAGAGAATTTATAAGCGACCATGTTGCCAATAGACCAAATTTTATACCTAGAGACTTGGTTGTACTTGAAGACGACAGAGTGCATTATACAGATGTTCACAGAAATGTTAATTCAATTTACATAGTAATGAATTTTGAAGATAAAATAGAGCAGTTAAATTCTATTACAAATTATGACATGGTTTTCTTTCATGAAATACATCCAGATTCTTTAGAAGAAATAGGTATGTACTGTGTTAAGTTTAAAGATACAACAAAGCCTAGACTTGTTTATTGCTAATGAGTAGTAGATTAATAAAAGAAAATCGAGATTATTTAGAATACAAAAGGAAAAAATAAATGGATGTAAATGAAAAACTACATAAGCTTTGGACTTATGATGCTAAAGTTGCGTTTAATAAGTTAATGGAAGATGAGAAAAAATCTCAACCGGAAAATGTTGAATTTTTAAATGGTGTTCAATCTAGTGGATTTTTTGAAAGTCTTTTTATTAGAGGATTTACTGCTGGTATGTATTATCAATTTAAAAATAAAAATACAAAATATGTAATGGATGATAATAATTTTTAATGCTATGTAATAGTTTTTGTAAATTTGGAAAAAATAATGGAAAATCACATAAAAGCTTTAATTTTAACGATATTGTTTTGGTTGTCAATTTTTGGTGTAATAGGCGGTTTTTTAAATTCTATAGGTGGTGGATGTGAATATAAGTCTATTGCGAGTTATTTTCCAACTCATTACTTAATGTGTGAACTGTTTAGAGAAAGGTTTTAAACAGTGAATTTAAGATTAATAACATTTATATTTAGTGTTATATTTGGAATTACATGGTGGTTTTATGACTATGACATACTGTCATAGTCAACGCTATTTCTTTTTTAATAATAGAAGAGTTTAATGATTTAATTAATAACAACTAGAAGGGATAATACTGATGAATCTATATAAAGTTGCATATGCGTCTGAAGCATACAATCCAATGGATGGTTACGAAGACGTTGAATTTGAAATATATGTGGTTGCTGAGACGTACCATGAAGTTGAAAACACAATTGAAAATCTCACTTGTATAAAGTTGATTGAGAGGAATGTGAAAATTGTTAAAAATAGTAGAAACAATAATGATTAATATATATCCGCCTGTGGATTGATCAAATCAGGCAACTCCGATTACGTGGCGAGCAGTATCGGTTTTATCAATGAAGAGTCGCACTTATAAGTTGTCGGGCGGTGAAAGTGCATAAGTAGCCGCTCTTATATTAACTAGAATACAGGATACTATCGAATGAAGAAAAATAGAGCGTTTATAATAAGAAATAACATATCTATACCCTTGCTCAAAGAAGTAGATCTATACGAGGACAGTAATTATTGGCTTTTTGAATCAGGCGAATCTTTTCACGGAAACCATGATGATAAGTTTTTTTATTTCAAAGACTCAAGACTAGATAAAAGACTGGAATTACCTATAGATTGTGTGGAGCTTGAGTTTAGCGAGGATGTTAATAGTATTCAAACTAATGTTACTACGGAAAGCGAGGAAAAATAAATGGAAAGAAGAAATCCCCCCCTAACAAAAGAATACGAGCAAGTTATATGGCAGGTAGCTCAGGATATGTATGAGCAGCAAAAAAACTATAACGATTATTCATTTGATGATATTACCGATCAGTTTGAAGAACTAAAAAAACTCTATGAAACAGGTGGTATTAGTAAGGATTTTATTGATTTTGTAAACAGTACAACACCTACTATCAACTCGGAGAATGATTAATGAAATTATTGTTTCAAGCTGCGTTAAGCACTACTTACTGTATGGCAATGGCTTTTGTCTTTCAAGTTTTAAATCCTGAATTATACATTGCCTTTATGGGGGGTGCACTAACCCTGGGCACAAACATATTACTATTAAAACTAACAGAATAAAATCAACCAACTGCGGAAAGAAATGAATAGATTAAATGTAGAATTCGGAGACAGGATTAAGTTTAAAAGGGAAAGAAACTCTTACTTAGTAAGGACGGCCGATGAAAGATTCATTGTTGCTGTTAAGCCTTACAACCCAAAACGCACTTTTCAGTACACAATTAAAGAAAAAAGGGGCTAATTAAAACCCCTTCCATCTATTAAAAATTTCTTCAAATTCTAGATACCAGTTCTGCCAGCTCCTGTCGAAGCTACCATCGGGCTTGACTCTGGCTGATCTAAAGGGCTATTCTTAGCAACATAATCAACTAGAAATTTTTTGATTTTTTCAATTAAAGCATCGAATCTCGTTGAGTCATGTGAAATTAAACCAGTTGCTCTTCTTGCTGATTGAGAATTAACTAATTCTTTTTCAAGTAAGTTAAATAAATTTAAAATTAAAGCTAGATCATCATTTTCCATATCAAGTGATTCTGGCATTTCACCAATTTCAATTTCTATTGGAGATGTTTCTGGTAAATCTAGAAGTGGTTGAGATACCATCCATTTTTTAAAATCTTCAATTGAAATAATGTAGCTATCTAGTCTTTTAAGGTCATGTGTCCCTAATTCAGTTACATTAGCCGAACCAGATTTTTCAATTTCTTTTTTTAATCTTCTTAATCTTCTAACAAGACTTGCAATGTCATGATTTAGTACTTTCATTTAATACTCCTTAAGGTATTTGTTATTAATCAATGAATTAAATTTAATCAGAATGTCAATGATAAGTAAAACATCACGAATAATATCCGAGTCAAAAAGTAAGAAATAGACAATAAAAGAGAATTAATCAAACTTAAATTAATAACAAAATAAAATATCAAATTGTATAATTAATTATGGAAAAGAAATCTCGTCTTAAATTAATAAAAAATCAATTAACGCATGAAGAAAGAATACAGAATAGAATAGATGCATTCAGAGAAGATATTTTGGATGGAGATGGTAATATGGAGTATGTACAGCAAATACTTCATGCTACTTTAGAATATTTATCTCAATATGAAGATGATGATATTTACTGCGCTTCAGTTAAAGTTAAAGAGTCTTTGTTTTATGTAAATAATTTTATAAACTATGAATAATGAAACAGTATAAGCCAAAGAAAAATAAAAACGCAAAACAATTTAAACTTCATTCAAGTAAAAGAAAAACTAGAAAAGAAATGGGATACAATCAGGAATGGTATAGGTATCGCTTTAAGTTTCTTAAACATAATCCGAAATGCTATGTTTGTGGCTCAACAGATAGAATTAATATCGATCACATTCAAGCTCATAAGGGGAATAATGATTTATTTTGGGATGAGTATAATTATATGTCTTTATGTCACTCTTGCCACTCAAAAGTTACGGCCAGTTTTGATAAGTTTAAAGTACCAAAGACTGAAGAAAAAATAGCTTGGATTAAAAAACAAAGAGAGTTTAATGGAATAGATATTAAAGTTAAGATTGTTCCTATTAAATAGATTTAAATTCATCACAAACTTCAACATAATCAGTCCAATTTTCTTCATCTCTACAAATTCTTATAGAATCTTCATTAAAGTCCACATATCCCTTTCTAGTTTTTCCAGAATTTTTTGTTGTCCAAACTATATGTGTCTCCATATCGCATTCGAGACTTGGAGTTGATTTACCTAGTAATTCTATTTTAACATCATCATTTTCTAATACTGAAGCTGTTGTGTATTTTTTATATAGACTGTTGTTATAGTTTTCAGGGAGTAACATATCTATTTTTTTAAATGTATAATCATCACCATTGAAATTAAATTCTTTGTTATCAAAATCTACTCTAGACTCAGCACAATCAACCGATGCTACAATCTCTTCTTTATTAGATTCTTCACAGCTAATAAAAATTAAAAGAAGTATTAGTATTCTCATTATTTAGTCCCTTGTATATGTCTATCTACTATGTGAAAGTAAGCATTCATAATCAACATGCAAGCTTCTGAGTTACCATTATCAAGATTAGCCCTATATCTTTTAACTAATAAACTTATTGCTTTATCAATTTTTTCATTTTTACTCATGCCTATGTCTCCTTTATTTAATTATAACACATATAGTCAAGTGTAGGGGGTATCATTTTTATAGTGTTAAGAAAAAATTAAGGGGGCGCAAATATACACGAGTTTTAAATAATACATATATTAAATATCGACTAAAATTTAATCAATAATGTTTACTTTTTTTACGGTTTTATATAGAAGAATTTAGATATTTATTTTATTAATATCCTATCTTAATGTGTGAAAAAGCCACCCTATTTTATAAACAAGTTGATAAAGCTTTATTTTAATTTAGGGTGGTTTTCATTGAAAAATCTCATAACTTTTCCAAGGATCTTTTATGGAATATTTAGACTAACAAAGTTTAATTTTATCTGTAAATTTTTTTTGGATAGCTTAGCTTTTTTTACTAGAGAAAAATCTCAAAAAAACTTTGTAAGTTGTCGTTTTAAGGAAGAAAGATCAAAAAATTTTTATCGAAAATCAGCTTTTGTGTGGTACAAATCGCTCAAAATTCAACTTGTATATACCTGATATCACGTATATACGGTATATGCCGGTATATCTTTAATATCATTCATATACTTAATTTTTATTTTTTTAGATCACTTTTGGCACGATATTTTATGTCAAAATGTCTATTTTTTAGTTAACAATTTCGTATATTAAGGCTTATTTAAATGCGTTTTAAAGCCTTGTATTATTTTAATATAATTACTTTATGGTTATATTAAACGTCTTTATATCGTCGATTAGAGCGTTATATACTGATTTTTCTATATGCTTGGAATTTATA
>SPKZ01003201.1_pt1 | contig 50535 bp, 58 predicted proteins | sample 2456571 | NCBI WGS metagenome assembly SPKZ01 (sample SAMN11192286, study PRJNA482655) | marine metagenome | biome: ENVO:00000447; feature: ENVO:00000244|ENVO:00000211|ENVO:00000569|ENVO:00002023; material: ENVO:00002151; isolation source: ocean water from marine abyssalpelagic zone ...
ATTGATGATGAAGCTGAAGTGGAAGACACTGAAGAAATTGAAATTGAAGACCCAATGGAAGATGATGACCTTGAAGGTGATTATGATACTGAAATGGATGCAATACCATCAGATGAGGTCGAAATGGATATGACTGCCGCTTCGGATGATGAAGTTCTACAAATCTATAAAAAATTAACAGACGATGATGAAATTGAAGTTGTTGTTGATGAAGATGAAATTGAACTTTCAGTTAAGGAGCCAGGTGATTTCTTAATTAAACTGGGTGATTCAGAAGACATTGGTGATGAACCAATGGATATGGATGTTTCCGATATGGAACCAATGGAACCTGTGGGTGACATGGATGACATGGACATGGATGATGAAATTGATGTAGACATGGATGACATTGATGTTGATGATGAAATTGATGTTGATGATGAAGACATGGATGATGAAGAAGAAGTCATGTATGAAATTGATTTGGGTGAAATGATGGAGGATTCGAAATGGAAAGAGTCTGATAATTATGGAAAAGATATGGGTCATGATGATAAAGAACTATACGATTTAAAACATAGCGATGCTAGTAAATCTCATATAGATGATTTAAAAGATGATATCCATTATGACCATAGTCATGATGATGGTATAGATGATATAGATGAAGTAGTCCTAAAAGGAGGTGGGAAGAGTGTCGGTGGTGGAGTTAACAAAACCGCTACTGGTTCAACTGGCCAACCAAAAGGTGCTGGTGCTAAACTTAAAGAATCAAAAATAATCAAGAAGTACAATGTTCTATTAAAAGAAGCTAAACAGCTTAAGAATAAGAATGAAGAGTATAAAGGTGCTCTTAGAAAATTTAGAACAATGTTAGCTGAAACGGTTGTATTTAATTCTAACCTAACTTACGTAACAAAATTATTTATGGAGCATTCGACAACTAAGCAAGAAAAAGAAACCGTTTTCAAAAGATTTGATAACGAAGTTTCTACGCTTAAGGAGTCAAAACAACTCTATAAAAGAATTGCAAGTGAATTCGGTTCTAGGGAACCTATTAACGAATCAATTAACAAAAAACTAATTAAAAGCGTTAACACTGGTGTATCTAAGCAATTAACCGAAAGTACTGCTTATGTAGACAAAGAAACAGCTAGAATAATCGGCTTAATGAAAAGAGTCGATAAAAGATAATAATAATAAAATAAAAACTAAAATTAAATAAAATTATGTCACATTTATTAAATTCTGGGCAAGTTGGTAATATCGGATTAAATCACATGAAACAAATCCGTGAACAAACTCAGACAAAATGGAATTCTTTGGGTTTCTTGGATGGTCTTAAAGGCCACGTAAAAGAAAACATTGCCCAATTATTTGAAAATCAAGCGTCTTCTCTATTAACAGAAGCTACTGATGCAACATCTTCTGGTTCTTTTGAAACTGTTGTATTCCCTATAGTTCGTAGAGTATTCTCTAAGCTATTGGCTAACGATATCGTATCAGTGCAAGCTATGAACATGCCTATTGGTAAATTGTTCTTCTTTGTACCTCAAACTTCTAATAGAGTTGATGGTGCTGGAGACCCTGGTGATTTCTACACAGATGGGCCTACATTCTCTGCTCACACAGGAATGAACCAATTGCCAGATTGTGTTATTACTGCTGGATGCGTTGCAACACCTTATAAAATTAAAAATCTTTATGATTTATACTATAATGATGGATTGTTTGACAATTCAAAAGGTGCAATGACCCTAATAATTGGTGGTGGTGTTTTGAAAACTCTATCTGCCGCTGGTGAATTTAGTACTCCAAGCCCCGATGAGTTATCTGCTTTACCTACTGCTACTGATGGTTCACTTAGAAGTGTAATTATAGCGGTAACTGGTTTCTCACCTACTGATGCTGGTAGACTTACTGGACCAGATGGTAATGAAATGGATAGTGAAGCGTTCTTAGCATCATTAAAGATTACATCTACTTCAGCTTTAACTGACCAAGATGGTGCTGTTATTGCCGCTGCTGGCGCAGAAGTGCCATTCAGACTAGTTACACAAAAATATGGGTCTGGGATTGTTAGTTATTCAAGTATATGTGATGCTGTAGGTGTTATGTATGTTGACCTTGACCTTACACACCCAGCTGTCACAACTTCAACCTATGATGGTTATGTTGGTATTGATGCAACAGGCTCCACAATGTCTGCGATAACTGGTGGAGATTTTACAATTTCTTGGGTTCAATATGCTTCTCTAGAATTGGAAACTGAACTAGGTGAGGTTTCTTTCAAACTTGACGAAGTTGTTGTTAGTGTTCAAGAAAGAAAATTAAGAGCTACATGGTCACCAGAACTTGCGCAAGATGTTAGTGCATTCCACAACATTGATGCTGAAGCTGAATTGACTGCTATGCTTTCTGAACAAGTTGCTGCTGAAATCGATAGAGAAATCTTGAGAGATATTAGAGCCGCTGCTGCTGCTCAACTGAGATGGGATTATAACGGATGGAGAAAAGCTTCTTCTGCCGCAAGTCCTTATACTCAAAAAGACTGGAATCAAACGCTAATCACAAAGGTTAACCAAATTTCGGCTCAAATCCACAAGTCTACTCTTCGTGGTGGTGCTAACTTTGTTGTTGTATCCTCTGAAATCTCAGCTATCTTTGACGATTTGGAATACTTCCACGTAAGTGATGCTTCCGCTGAACAAGACCAATACAACATGGGTATTGAGAGAATTGGTTCTCTTTCTGGTAGATACCAAGTATATAGAGACCCTTATTCTCCAGCATATTCTATGATTATTGGACACAAAGGTAAATCACTACTTGATACTGGGTATATTTATGCACCTTACGTGCCGCTACAACTTACCCCTACAATGTATAACCCATTTAACTTTGCGCCTGTAAAAGGAATCATGACTAGATATGCAAAAAAAGTTGTTAACAACCGCTTTTACGGGGCCATTAGAGTGGATGGAATACCTACATTTAACATTGCAGAACTTAGATAATAGACTGTAAAACAATATGTTACGAGGGACAATCGAAAGGTTGTCCCTTTTTTATTTGTATTATTTTAAATTTAAATAATAGATTTAATGGTTTATTTTGTTTTTTTTAAATATTTATTATTATATTTGTAATGAATTAAAAACTTAATATATGTCAAGAAAAATAGAATTAACACAAGCGCAAACTGATGAAATCATTAGATTGTATAATGAAGAATTATTGGGGTCACCAGCTATAAGCAAAAAAATGGGGATACATAAAAAAATAATATTAAGAACACTAAAGGAGAATGGGGTAAAGTTAGGTCCATCTGGTAGAAGAAATATTGGGGGTAAATCTGCTGCCAATAAAAGATATGCTAAAAAGAATAAAGAAAAACTTTCTGAATATCATAAAGAATGGTCAAAAGACAATAGACTTAAGTTAAGAGAATATCATTCGGAATGGAGGGCTAAGAATAAAGAGCATGTGGTAAAATATGGTCGAAATTATGAACGTGAGCGTAGAGCGAGTGACCCAAACTATAGATTAGCTGCTAGAACACGTACAGCTGTTTATACATGTCTTAAAGAAAGAAAGGTAAATAAGTATCGTTCAACATTTGAGATATTGGGTTACACACTTAAGCAATTAATGGAGCATTTGGAGAATAAATTCACTGATGGTATGACATGGGATAATTATGGTGAGTGGCATGTTGACCATATCATACCAATGAGTTCATTTGAATTTGAAAGTGTTGAAGATAGAGAATTTAAAATATGTTGGTCATTAAAAAATCTTCAACCATTATGGGGTTTAGATAATTTAATTAAAGGGTCCAAACTTTTATAGTTATAACCATATTTATATATATATGAAACACTACATAAAGCAAAAACTTAGAGAATCTCTTTTTGGTGATATAGATGATGATATTAAAGAATCGAATATTTTTTATCATAGTATAAGTGGTAAACAAACATTAGATATTAAAGATAGGATTAAAAATGTAATAACCAATGGTTTAATACCTCATGACCCACACGAAGATGGTTATACTGAAAGGGGTGTGGTAATATGGTTATCACCAAATTATGATGATTTCGCAAAAAAGGGTAATTTTGTAGTTTCTTTAACGGACAATATAGATAATAGAGAAAAATATGATATACGTTTCGATGGTCAATATGGGGTAGCCACCAATCAAATACCTTTTAATGTGTTAACAGTGGTTAAAATACCAATAATTATATCCAATACTTTTATTACCAATAACATAACCATTATTAAATTAATTAATAATGGTATTGATGTAACGAATATAGCTAATGTTATTGATAATAAAAAAGGTCAACTATTATATGATATGTTTATGACATACGTACAACCATATTTAAAGAATAAAAATTTTATTAATGAATTGGTGAAAATATTAGACGAAGATAAAATAACATATATATTATAACAATATGAAACACTACATAACACAAAAACTTAGAGAATCACTTTTAAATGAAGAACCAAGTGATGAGGATAAAATAATTAATCTCTTAAATACTGGTGATGAATCAAATATTGAATTAGCCTATGCTCTTGGAAAGGGTCAAGGTATTAATGTTGATGAATTGGTTAAATCAATATATGGTGATTTATTATTAAATAAAGCCAAAGGCAAAACAATAAAAGATAAGGTATTATATCTAACTAATTTGGAGGAGTTGTGGTTGCATGATTACGACCTAACCAGCTTACCAGAAGGTATAAAGAATTTAACCAATTTGGTGGGGTTGTATTTACAACGTAACAAACTAACCAGCTTAAAAGGTACAGAGAACTTAATAAATTTGAGGGAGTTGTATTTAAATACTAACGAACTAACCAGCTTACCAGAAGGTATAGATAAGCTAACCAATTTGAAGTGGTTGGATTTATATAATAACAAACTAACCAACTTAGAAAGTATTGGTAAGTTAACAAATTTGAAGTGGTTGGGTTTACAGCGTAACAAACTAACCAGCTTAAAAGGTATAGAGAAGTTAACCAATTTGGAGTGGTTGGATTTAAAAGGTAAAATGAACCTTATAAGTGATGCGGAGAAAGAAAGAATAACAGCATTATTACCAGATACAGAAATAGAATTTTGATTAATATGAAACACTACATAAAAAGGATACTATTGGAGTCATTAAATGATTTGGTATATACTGATGGAAAATTCTTATCTAATGATGAGAAATTTAGGAAATATTTTAAGGGGTTAAGATTAAGTGATTATAAAAATAAACCTTACCCACATAATGAATCAGATAAGACCAATAAAGAACTTAAGTATTTAAAGAGATTAAAGAATAATAAAGATTTGGTTATGTCATCAGATGATATTATTGGTAGATTTAAGGTTTATTTTAATGAAAAGAATATTGACTATCCAAAGTTATTGGTTAAGGACTTAATAAGTGGTTCAAAGAACTTTATAATGAAATTAAAGCATTTTTATAATAGACCAAGACCTAAACAAATAGCAAAAAAGATTGGTATTGATTTGAATTGTTCAAATATAAACTCAGCTAAGACACCATCTTATCCTTCTGGTCATACAGCACAATCACTGCTTATTGCAAATGTATTGGGTGATTTATACCCAAAACATAAGGATAATTTACTTAGGGTTGCGGAAGAAATATCCAAAAGCAGAATGGTGGGTAAGGTTCATTTCCCAAGTGATGTTAAGTTTGGAAAAAAGATTGGAATTGCATTATATAAACAATATAAAAAAAATGGGAATTAACTATTATTACCTCTTAATTCACTTTGACTTACAATTTCAAAACTTATAACATTCTTAACTGTTGTAACTTCCAAATTTGATTCAACCTTTATATCTAAATAATATATTCCTGGAACCAAACTCAGTGTATCCAATAAGAAATAATTATAGTTATTAGCCATCTCAATATCTTGGAAATCTATAACAGTATATTCATTCCTACCTTCCGTCACATACAACCTATATTTTAGCCCATTTACGGTCTGTTTTTGGTTTATGGTATATGGAATCCTCGTTGAGACAATAACCTTCCTTATATCCCCCTTAAATAAGCTCTCATCACAGTTTATACCAGTGACTGAAAGTCCAACCTTTTTGGGTAGCATATCATTATCACCAATATTATAATAACCACTACTATCCTTAAGGATAAAATCCAGTTCGATATTTGGTCTTGTCACACCATTTATTGTTATTCCACTCCATATATCTGTAAACTGAATGCAGTCTGCATTATCTGAGGTTGTTGGAACATTTATATCTATACAATATACACCTTTTGTTAGATGCGTAACTGCACTTGGGGTATAAGCTGAAAACACATCATCATTACCATCCTTAATTAATGCACCAGGTTTTGTATCAAGATTTGTTGGTACACCATTAAGATTAACATAAAGAAATAGTTTATTGTCTTTATCTAAAAAGAAGTTATTTCTATCATCATTTATATGCCAATCATAGATTGTTTCAACATAAGGTTCAAAGAATGTTTGTGTATGTCTTGTGAAGAACCCGACATATTGAAATTCATTTGTTTCGGTTTCTTCAAGTGCTCTGGTGTATGCAATACCAAGACCATAGTTTGTATCACCAGTTAGGTAACCATTAACAACTGTTGTTATATCTATTTCAATATTTTCATTACCATGTTCAAAGTGTTGTGTTGCCAATACAACTGGTGAACCAGAATAGACACCACTTCCACCCGACCATGCGGTATTTGTTTCTGATTCAAACCAATTTGATGGGCTATATGATTGTGACCCTTGACCAATATATCCACAATCACTATAATCATAACCACAGCCCTCATCCCAATCTTGGTCAACGGGGAATAATATTAAATCGAATGAGCAACTTCTTTTCTTGCCAGAGCATGTTTTATCACCCATTAGTTCAGCATCAAATGCGCCAGTATTTGTCATTCTTAGTGTATGGGTTAATTTAGATAAATCAGTATATGTTCCACCAGTGTAGAATTGTTTAAGTCTTGTTTCATCAAATTGAAATATAAATCTTGTATAGGATTGTTTCCCGCCAGAACCACCATAAAATAGTTCGGTTATTGGGTTTCCCCCAACATTAACCTTGCTACTTTGTATGAGTGTATTGTTGCGGTCAAAGAAAGTACGTATTACCATTTTTTTGCTTTATTAATAAATATCTTAAAATATTAATTAATTCGTATATTGTCAGATAACATGGCTTTTTCTAATCCTTTTGCTTTCTTAATAAAATCTTTTAATGGTTCTGTCCCTTTATCTGTTCTATCTGTTGGTGGGTTTCCAGAGCCGTTATGTACGTGAGCAACAAATGCTGATTTTAATAATTTTAAATATTCAACAAGTGTGTCACCAAACACAAGAGGGTGTGCATCGTCTAAGATATTTTGTAGGGTTTCATTATTTATATATTCACTTTCTCTGGTATCTTTATTAACGATGGTTAGGTTGTCAAATTTTGGGGAACCATTATATGTTAACAGATTAATTTTATCTGAAACAATATTTGTTACTGTAACATTTTTAGTATTATCATCATCATCCTTATAAGACATATTAGTTTTTATTTGGATGAAACCAGGAGTATTATAATTAAATATTAATGGGGCTCCTTCCACAAACTTACCAGCCCTAATTAAAACTTCACCACTTCTTTGTATTATGTCAGTATTATCTCTACCTTCTATTACAACATTTTGTGGGTTTTCATAAATACCATCAGCTTTTGGGATTTTACTAAGTTCAACACCTGGGAATGTTAACCCATACAGCATATTAGCCATTGAGGTTACCTCACCATCGAAATTTAATTTATCTTCAGAAGATGTTATTGGTCCAATATAAAATCTATCGGCAAATTTTTCATCTTCTCCAAATATAAAGACTATAACCCTTTCATTTTCTTTGGGAACAATATTTAAAAACTTGGGTAATAGTGGAAAGCAATTAGGTAGTTCTGCATTTGATATTGAATTATCATATTGGGCACCAATAAGTCTAACCCTAATAGCGTGTCTATCGGCATTAAATCTTAAGTCTTTTCTTCTGTCACCATCTCCATTCGTGCGAACTTGAACCTTACCAACGGTTTTAACAACCCCAATTGCAACATTTTTAAATGGTATTTTAAAATTAGAAGAACCACTTTGACCACCACTATATTTCCTACTTAAAAAATCCATTATTTATTTTCACCATTTAATCTATTCATTATAACCTTATTTGCTTTGGCAAATTCTTTTTCCATTTCCAATAGTCTATCATAATCATTTAATATTTTTTGTTTCAAATGCTCATAATCTATTTGCATTTGTTTAATATTAATTAATATTTCATTATTGGGTTTATTTTCGTAATTATTCATTATTAATTTTTTAACTAACGCCACCACCACCACCAACATAAAGAATGTTTACACCTAGACCAGCAATAGGAATTGGTCCAGCAGAACCTGTTACATTAACATTAATAGAACCTGGGTCTATTACGATATCTACCTTAGCTTCTGTTTGAATCATACTAACAATTTCTTCAGCCATCACTAATAACTTAATTGCCTCCTTATTATCTCCGTCACCAAAAACGTTACCCATTGGTACACCACCTTCAGATTCAAATCTTGATGTCATTCTAGCGGCTAGGTTTCTGGCACTCATACCTGGTCTTGAATTCTTACCCACCAATAGAAGTGCTGGGGGTATTTGTTGTGCTGGGGTTTGAAGCATTTTAAATGAACCAAGTATAATATTCAATATCGTACTTATGGAGCTTAAATCTGGACTATCATTGATAGACTTATCTGTTGGTTTACAATCTGACATAATTTATCTTTTTCTTATTAATGCTAATATTTCTGGTGGTACAGAAAGATAACTAAGTATTATTGATACATAATTTTTTGCTTTTTCAATGCCATCATCTATATATTTTTGTGCTAATTTTTCCATTAGTATTTTTAATACAAGAGTTAATAATAATTCAAGTATAATATTTCTAATTATCTCAGCAACACCCTTTACGAGTTTTCTATTTTTTTTAATAAAATCAACGGCACCATTATAACCATCTTCTTGGCCATAAATTATTCTATGGTTTATTGCAAAAAGGGTTATGAATTTTGGTGATATAACTAAGGACATTATTATCCTCGTTAGTTTTTTAATTATTTCGGTAAATAAATCAGTTTTTATTGTTAAAATATCTTGTGGGTTATTAGAGAACGATGCTTGGGTGTCAGCAAGATTATCCAATGATTGCAATATGGCTTTACTTTCTTCTTGTTTATTTGGTATACCATTAACTGTCGTATCGTTAATTGTATTTTGAACATCATTAAGTTCTGAAGAAGTTATTGATGTTGGTATATTACCACAAGTTTTAATAAAACTAATCCCATTTTTTTTATTATTAACTTCTTCGTCTATCTTAGCAAGTGTTGGGTTATCAAATGTGAAAAAATTATCACTTATGATATCATCTTCTGAATCTAATACACAATCTAACACATGTTTAAATTCTGCCTCAAGTTTTAATTGTTTCTTACTTTTATTAATATTTGGTGATGAACTTATTGAACCAAATAACTCTTCAAAAATCATATTGACCATTATTGTTGAGTCTAATGTGTTGGGTGCACCAAACATGGTAAGACTATCAATAAAGTCATTGTTAAAATCAGTAAGTGTTTTATCTATGTAAGACTGACTTGTTGTAAATTTTAAAACATTATTTGCAGTTGTTGATGTTTCTGAGAATGTTGTTTCAAGTATATTAGCATTTAGGGTAGATTGCCCCCAGTTTTCTGGTGTATCATTATTTTGTATTGTATAATATAAATAGGTATTGAAGTCTTTGCTGTTTACATTAGGAAGGACATTCTTATATATTAGGCTACCTTCAAGACTTTCTGGATTGACTTTCATTATATTAAAAAAGTCTATATCCGTAACTTTAGTCTCAACCCCAGACCCACCATGTTTAAACCAATCTGGTATTGATGGGTTTACGCTACAAGACACTAATTCTTTTAAATCTTTCTTTATCCCATCTTTAACAGAAACTTCTATTTGTGGTAACTTAAATGATATTGTATCAACAACAAATTCTTTTAGGGCTTCAAACCCTACTAATGAATTCAATAAATCTATAAGAAATTGGGCACTATTTGTACTATTACTAATTGATGAGAATGAATTAAAATCTGGTAGTTTTGGTAATCCACCATTTAAAACATTTAAAGCCGCAATATTACCAAAAACATTTTTTTTCTGGTCTATTATACCCATATCTCATATTATTATAAATTATTATCATTATCATTGGATGAGTCTTCAATCATTTTTCTTATGGATTTGAAGTCTTTAAGGGATACGGTACCGCTATTTCTTTCATCCATAGTTTTTTGAATATCACCACTATGTTTAATTATATCAGTTTGTAACTTAGCAATTTCTAGCTTTATCCTTATGGCTGAATCCTTAACCTTTAATGAACTATTTTTTTCTTTAGCTATTTTGGTTAGGTCATCAACATCTTCTGGTTCTGCTGAATTTGTTAATTCATTGATATTTTTTTGTGCATCATTTATATTTGAACATGCATCATTATATGTCTCCTGTAACAGACCCTCTAGGCTATGCCTATTATTAGTCTTTATCTGTTGTTTTTTTCTTCTTGGCAAAATATAAAAATTTAGTTTCAATTGTTATTTTTAAGTAATTCCCTCTCATAACAATAAATATAAAAAAATAGTTTTTTTATGGTATCCCATTTTCTAAGCTATCTAATTTTATTATATTATATAGTATTTTATATCTTTTCATACCTATCCTAATATCTTTAGTACTTAGGTTGGTATAGTTCCTCATGCTGGCCAAAACGGTATTTTTGTTAAATTTATTACCACCATCCATAAGACCAAGTGCCCTTTCCCAATCACCAAGAATATCTATTAACGCTAAACCAATTTTTTCTTCATTTTCGGTTAGTTTTTTCTTTTTAGTTATTGTATCTCCAGATAATTCTTGTTTAACTCCATCAATTAATTTTTTTATAAAAATATTAATTGTGTAATCTTTATCATTAAGTTCTTCTTGAAATTCTTCCTTTTTCTCTAATTCTGAAGTTATGTCATCATAGGAATACATCCTTTTGAGATGTTTTTCATCGTTTATTAGTAACCCAAGTATGTAATTTTTACATATGGTACCATAATAAGAGTAAGCCTTTGGTATTTTATTGGTCTTAGTTTTTTTAGATGGGTCAAATTTGTGAGCTTTTGTCATTAAGAAAGAAAGGGTGTCGGAATGTAAATCTTCAAACGTTTCACCCTTTCTATATAATTTATATTTCCTAATTATCGATTCAATCATTTTATTAAGTGGGTCTCTTAGCCACTCATTATAGATTGCATTCCTTTCGTGTTCATTCTCAGTTTCTAAAAAACGTAAAACAGCTTCTTCTTGTTCGGGTCCAAAATATAGGGCATTTACCCTTTTTCTTCCTCTCTTTTTAGCCATTTATCGTTAATTTTCATCATAGGTTATTTCTCGTTCATTTTTGAAATAATATTCTTTCTTAGCTTGTGAAAGCCACCACTTGGCTTCTACTGGATTCATAGTTTTTTTATAGTCATTGAAAAGTGACCCTTCTCTTTGATTCATATGCTTATACCCAAATCTGGGTATTACCATAATCTTAACATCATTGAAGGTTAGTCTAAGTAAGAATTCATAAATGAATGTTAATTTCATATTTGATTTAAGACCACCAAAATCATCAAGTATTGATTTTTTGATTGCCATACCATCAATATTAAAATTTTCATAAGTTAATAGTGAATTATTGTCTAAAATACCTAATTCGTCTGAAAAGCTATTAGCCCAAACCGCTTCATTGGTTAGACCCATAAAATCACCATTTTCGTTAACATCAACGATTATTGGTATAAACATTTCAACGTCATTATGTGCGGCTTTATACCTTACAACATTTTCTATCCATTTGTTAGATAATTCATCATCCATTTCAAGAAAGATAAACCATTCAGTTTCTAATTCTGTTACACCATAATTTAATTGGCTTTGAAAATCTGTTTTACCTGGATTAAATACAATGGTTGTTTTATCCTTTAAATCACCAAAATCAAAATCCTTCAATGTTTTCTCAGCATCAGAACCTTCTGGTACTACAATCATCAATGAATCTGGTTTTAATGTTTGGTCATTAACACTACCTATAGAGTTCTTAAATAAATTAATGGATTGTTCATCTTTTAATTCATGCACAGGTATGATAACGGTTATATCATTTTTTTTCATATAAATTTAATTTGTTTTGTAATTATTAAACCTTTTCAGTCTCTAATTTATTTATTTGTTCAAGAGCTTGTTTATACTCTTCTTTTCTATTGTTAACTAATACTGTGTAAACTTCTTCAATAGCTTCTTTTTGCTTTTCTGGTGTATATTTACCCTTACTTGATTCCATGGCCTTAAGTAATTCAGTTGGTACAGAGTCTTCCAACCAAACTTTCATATATGTTGAAATTAATTCTGGTATATTAACATGTGTATTAGTCCAAACCCCATTATTTTTAATAACTGGGTTATTATTAGCATCAACACCCTCCATCCATTCTGGCACCAATGCTGGTATCTTACCAATTACTGGGGTATTACATTCCATGGCTTCCAATGGGAAGGTACCAAAACCAGAATTATCATCAATCCATACAGCTAAACAAGATTTACCCAATTCATCAGCAAATTGCTTCCTTGATAACCCTCTTAGTTCTTTAAATGTAACCCATTTATATAATGGATATTGCAAGTAGAACATCTTAGCTATTTTAGCGGCAATACCTTGTTCTCTGGTTAGTATGGTGATTACTGGTATCTTAGGTTTTTTTGAGTCCTTAAAGTATTCTGGGATGGATACTGGGACTATATGTGTTTTTATTGATGGGAAATAACTCTTCAATTGTCTGGCCTGTTTTTCACTGGTAGTTATAACATCATTAAACCCATAATCTGTCCATCTTCTACCGACTGGTAGTAATTCCAATGCGTAATCATAACTTTGTGATAATACAATTTTTTTGCATGGGAATTTTTTAACTTGGTCCATCACATTTGCAAATACTTCTGGTATGATTATGAAGTCTTGTGCCCCAATGTTTAATTGTTGTGATTCTATGGATATGTGGGGTAATTCAGCATATTCATTGCCAAGCCAATCCGCAAGGCCCATACCTTCTTGATTGCCTCTTAGCTTATAGTCATTTTTTTCATGGAGTATATAAGCATTATACCCTAATTCCTTTAGTATTTTAACATGTTCATAGATGGTGGCAATACCAGCTGTTGGGTTACCCTTAGTGTCAAGGGTAAAGAAATATAACCCGAAGCTTTTATCATCCAACATAGATAAAATAGTGTTTATTTGTTCCTTTTGTGCCAAATTTTCTGTCATTTTATTAAGATTTAAAATTATTATTCAATTTCTTTTATTATTCCGTATTCTATAAGTGTATTAAAACTTATTTTAAATGGTAGTGAGGCTGAATTTAATGCTCTATCAATACCTAATGCATCATCAAAATCATTATCATAACTTAAAAGAATTTCAATGAGAACCTTTATTATTTCATATCTGGTTAAATCAATTTCTTTTGGCTTGTGATATTTTTTTGTTAAAACAACTTTTTCTTGAAGTTTATTTTTTCCATCATAAATTTCTTTTGTTTTAACTTCTTCAACTTCTCTTGTTTGTGACTTATCAAAACTTAATAACTCGTCAACCTTTTTAAAGTCAAAAACATAATTCATGCCAGCTATACTTAACATATCTTTATTTTTATTCGTAAATTGTTATTTGTTTGTTTAGTATGTTATCTCTAAGTTCCTCATCCTTTATAAACTCCAATATAGAATCAAGTGTAAAATCTGAAGAATTAGAGTCATTATAACTAGTATTTATCTTAACCGAAATTTTATTTTCTGGCTTAGATTCCAAGGCTTTTGGGTTGGCGGTTATTAATACATCAATACCATTCCAGTAGTCTTCATAGTTTTTAACAAACCTAATATTTTTTATTTTGCATGACAATTTTGATAAGAAAAAAAATGTGGCTGGAACACTTTTTATTATTTCTCTTGAAACGATTTCAATTTCATGTTCTTCCTCATCTTCAATATCCATTATTAAGTTATTAAATGAGTTCATTATATTATCATGTAATTGGTCGGCATGTCCAAATATTTCCAATGCCGCCTCATCATAAATAAAATTATTCATTTTATCAATGGTATCAAATTTAAAATATTCAATAAGGTCAAAGTTAGTTATTTGGTCTTCGGTTAAATCAACCGACCCAATATACTTTTCATATGTGTATGCTAATTGCCCTATAAAATCCCTTAAAACCTCATTAAGTGTTATACCTATCCTAGCCAATGTTTTCTCTTTTAAAAGTTGTTATTGGTAGTAATTTAATGAAAATATATTTAATGTAAATGTTTAGGTAAAATAATTATTCAACGTCATTACTCACGGTTTCATAATTATTAAGTATCTTACTTATTATAGGATTTCTAACAATATCATTGTTATCAAATTGAAAAAAACCAATCTCTTCAATGTTCCTATGTCTTTTCATTGCATCATATAGGCCACTTTGTTTAACATTTTTAAACTTATCTGATTGGTCAAGGTCACCAGATATGACGAACTTACTATTTTCACCTATTCTTGTTAGGAGTGTTTTAACTTGTTCTGGTGACATATTTTGTGCTTCTTCCATTATGAGGATAGCATTGTCTATTGATTTGCCTCTAATGAATGCTAATGGTTCAACCATTATTAGTTCTAACTGTACTAATTTAAGTCTATTTGGTTTACCTATTATCTTATCTATTATATCTATGGATGATGCAACATATGGTTCCATCTTTTCTTTCATGTCACCTGGGAGGAAACCATGTTTTTCACCAGCTTCCACAGCTGGTTTTGATATTATTATCTTATCGTATGGGTTTGTTTTGTTTTGGAGTAGTTCAATTGCTCTAGCAATTGTTATGTAGCTTTTGCCCACACCAGATGGACCAGCGGCAATGACTATTTCTTTTTCAGATATTAGATTTGCAAATTCTCTTTGTCTTTTATTCTTACACTTAAGTCTATATCTGGTTGTTAATATTTCATTAACTATATCATTATATGTTTTAATTACTTCATTTTTTGTTTTACTAGTACTTCTTTTACTGGGTTTAGCCATGAACTATTTTTTACGTTCTTTATTATTATATTTTTCGTCTAACTTTTTAACACGATACTTCTCTAATAAATATTCACCATCCACAATAACTTCACATTTAAACTTTAAAACATAGTGACCATCAAACTCAATAATCTTATCAAACTCATTAACCTTATATTGGAATTGGTAAAAATCTTTGCACCCTAAACTCTTGTATGTTGTAAACCCAATTGCTTTAATATCTAATATACTGGCGGTTTTGGGGTTAGCTATTGCTCGTTGTATTTCAGCAATTAGTAGGCTAGTTTTTTTATCATATTTATCTGGGTACTTACTTATATAAAACTCTATAAGTTTTTGTTTATCGGTAATACTTCTGATATTTAACTTTTTGGCAAACTTTTCTAGTTCAAACTTAGGTCTTAGGTCTCTAACTATTTTTATAGGTTTATCTGTTTTAATTAGTGAGTGATAGTTTTCGTTATCAATTTCACCTGTTGGGGTTAGTACATCATCACCAACAACATCTAGAGTACTTAGGGTTATTTCTTTATTGTTTATAACTAATTCAAGTGGGTAATTATCGTGAGTATCTAATTTAACTTTTCTTAGGAGTGATTTTTGTTTTTTATCTGTTTCTTTTTCTACTGAAAATGATTTATCACCATCTGGGTTGGTTGATATATGTGTTATTATTAACTTATCTGATGCATTTAGTATTTTAAAAAGTCTCCATCTTAGGTTGGCAACTTCTTCTGTAACCTCACCTCTTATAAGTGAATCGGCAAGTGTACCTTGTAAGTGTCTTTGGTGATTTTGTGTATCGGTACCTATGGAGATGTATTGTTGCCCCAATGAATTTTTTTCAACATTGGATAGTGCCACAGATAGTGCGGTAAATTGTTTTTTAATCCATTTGGTTATATTTTTCATTTTCTAATGTTGTTATAATTCTCTTCAAACCATTTAACAGTTTCTTTTATACCTTCTTCAATAGGTGTAAATTTAAAATCTGGTAGATAATTTCTAATCTTACTATTATCACTTGGTTTTCTGAATTGACCATCTGGTTTATCTGAAAGCCATTTAACGTTACCCTTATAATTCATCTCTTGAATAACTAAACCAACGACATCTTTTATTGACATTTCTTCTGATGTTGATAGGATTATGGGTTCACTTTCATTATAATCAGTTAAAACCCATTCTGTAAGTTCTGCAACATCCTTTGCATATATAAACTCTCTAAGGGGGTTTCCCGTACCCCAAACTTCAAAATCGGTACCATTTTCTCTTGCTAAAAAGCATTTGTGTATCAATGATGGGATAACATGCCCATTTTCAATATTAAAGTTATCGTGTTTACCATAAATATTTGTTGGTATTACTGCTTTATAATTTAACCCATATTCTTCTCTATATGCTTTAATTTGTATATCCATCATTCTTTTTGTGTAGGCATATGCATCATTTGATGTATGTGGTGGACCTAAATGTATCTTTTTTTCTGTTAATGGATATTCTACATCATTTGGGAAAACACAAGTAGATAAAAATACAACCAAATTTTCAACATCGGCTCTTCTGCAAGACTCTATTACATTAGTATTCATCATGATATTATCATAAAAAAACTTACCTTTGTATTTCATGTTACTACCAACACCACCAACTTTTCCAGCTGTATGTATTACACCATCCCACTCTCTTTTTATGATATGATAACTTTCTTTTTGGTTAATCAAATTGTAATCTTTAGACCCTATTTTATGATATTGTTTCCCTATAAATTGTGAACCGACTAAACCACTACCTCCAGTAACTAATATTCTTTTATGCATAGATAATATCTTTTTTTAAATAGTATTCTAACCAATATTCAACCATCTCATCAAGCATTTCTTCAAAAGTATACCATGGTGCCCATGCTAATTCTTTTCTTATCTTAGATGAATCCCCTTTAAGGTCTGTTAATTCTTCTGGTCTAAAATGTTTTTCATCTATTTTAATATAATCCATATAATTTAAATCTAAAGACCTAAAAACATATTGACACAAATCCTGTACAGAATGAGATATACCAGTGGCACAAACGTAATCATCTGGTTTATCAGTTTGTAACATCATCCACATGGCCCTAACATAATCTTTAGCATGTCCCCAGTCTCTAGTAGCAGAAAGGTTACCTATAGATAAGTTATCTTGTAACCCTAACTTAATCCTAACTGCGGCTTTAACTACTTTATTAGTTACAAAGTTAGTTCCTCTTCGTGGTGATTCATGGTTGAAAAGAATTCCATTCCATATTTTCATCCCATAAGAGTTTCTATAATTTCTAGTAATATTATATGAAAATACTTTAGCACAACCATATGGGGAAACGGGTGTCATTGGGGTTGTTTCTCTTTGAAACCCATCACTATCAATATTATTACCGAACATCTCAGAAGAACTCGCTTGGTATAATTTGGAATGTGGTGAAACCATTCTGATGGCTTCTAAAAGGTTTAGAGTGCCAAGACCAGTAACATTAGTTGTGTAAATTGGTTGGTCAAAACTAATTCTCACATGTGATTGTGCTGCGAGGTTATAAATTTCGTCTGGTTGTACTTTTTGTAATACTCTAACTAAGGATGCCATATCTGTAAGGTCAGCATACTCTAAGTTTATTAAATTATTAGAATGTAAGTGTTCAATTCTATTGGTTTGTGTTTCAGATACAGAATTTCTTTTCACTGTACCCCAAACCTCATATTCTTTTTCTAATAAGAATTCTGCAAGATATGAACCATCTTGCCCGTTTATGCCAGTAATAAGTGCTTTTTTACACATAAAAATAATTTACCAATTTTTCATAATTTTATTATTTTATTTTTCTTCCATAGTTAATCATTTCTTTAACCAATGGATGAACATCATTGGAGTTTATTATAGTTTCGATACTACGCCATTCAATACCATCATGTTGTGAGTCAGAAACACTTATTCCGTATTCATCAAGTGGCAAGTCTAAATTTATGATATAGGATAAGCAAACGTAATGTGTTCCAAAAGACTCATCTTTAAAGTTGTTTGGGTACATGTGATTAAACACACCATTAAATTCTATATTATTTTTGATTGGGTTGTAATCAATACCTAGTTCGTCATTTAAGACTCTACTAATAGCCTCATTTATTTTTTCATCCTTAAATATCACACCACCTGGTGTAAAATAAGTCCCCCTAGCTGGATTATTATTTCTATAACCCAATAATATTTTACCATTATTCTTAATAATAAAATCAACAGAAACTAGTGGTGTTTTTTTAACCACACTATAAAAATCTTCTTTATTTAACATTGTCAATTGCTTTTATAAATACAGTGTAGTTAAAGATGTAATCATCTAAATCGAACTCAGTTGAACATATCACTAGTATAGCGGTATCATCGGTTAAGAATTCTTGAGAATCCCAAATTAACTCTGGTACTAATATTGCCTCGTTCTTGCTTAGGTGGTGGGTTTCCTTATCACTACCATTGTCTAGCATGACATTTACGGAACCAGATATACAAATAATGTATTGTTTAGTTTTATAATGCGAATGGTTGCCACGTATTTCCCCAGTCGGAACTTGGTTAACGATGAATATTCGTTTACTTTCAAAATCTAAGTTATTAAATTCAAAAGGTAGTAATGAGCCTCTACGGTCATCAAATGATTTTATTTTTTCTACTTTGCTTATCATTAAATTCTTTTATTAATTTAATAATAAGCATGATATCCGAATTTGTCAACCTTTCATTGAATGGAATTGATATAGTTTTTTGAGAATTATCTTCTGATAGTGGACAATTAGTGTCTACTTTTTTATAAACTGGGTGTAAATGGGATGCCTCATAATGGATACCAGTACCAATACCAACCTCTCCCATGTATTCCATGAATGAAGACCTATCGTCAACATTAATTCTATAAAGATGGTCACTAGTGTTATTTAACTCCAATCCCTTATTATATAGTTTCCTAACCCTATCTAACTCTTTTAACTTACTTGGATACAATTTAAAGTTTCTAAGGGCTATATCGGCTTGTATTGAGTTCATATACATTTTATATCCAGCAACTCGTATTTTTCTTTCCCAGTTATTATGCGAATATGTCATACCATTAAGAGCGATTTCTTTTAATGGCTTTATCTTGTCCAAATTGTTTGATACAATCATACCACCATCACAGCCACCAACTGGTTTTGTTGGGTAAAAACTGAATACCATAAGGTCATCATCATTACATTCTTTTTTGAATTGGTCTTCTTGTAACTTCTGTGCTGAATCAACTATCTTATAATCACCGAAATCGTGTAACACATAAGAATCACCAACCCAATCAATGTCATCCGTGAAGTCATAATCATTCCCAGAAGTTATAATGGCATTCAATACCACTGGTGGTATCATACTAGGTACACTCACAGTTATGTTCTTATTTTGTAACGCTAAGAATATTGCACTGGTCGCACTATTAAAGGTAACAGCGTATTTAGCACCAACATAGTTAGCTATTTCACTCTCAAATTCCTCTACAATATCATCGTGTAATAAATTTGAATAGTCACCACTATTTATAATATGTTCATTTAAGTGAAATAAGTTAATCATATCTCTATATCTTTAATACCTTTATTTCTTTTTAAATTAAAAGCCATTGCGGTTTTTAATTCTTCATCATTTGGTCTTAAATCATTAATTAAAACTCGTTGATTTGGCCCAAGACCCATAATTAATGTATCATAGGTTATGTTATTATTAGCAAGCATTTTTTCGGTTATCGACCTAGCACTTTCACGCCTACCAGTTGTAAGTATTAATCGATAACCCTTTTTATCCCACTCTTTAATCTTTTCCTTGGTGCCATCTAATACAACTACATTATCAGTGTAGTATTGTTGATGTTCAATTAAACATCCATCTATATCACAAAATATTGTTTTCTCCATTATACATCTCTCATATCTAAGTAACCACCACTATCAACGTCTTGGAAACTATCTAAATTATTTATTATCTTGTTGGCAACAACTTCTGGTGTATCCATATTCTCATATGCATCATGAAACTTCTGTAGACTAGGAATCTTATCAACCGATATTGATTTTATTGTGTCTTGCATTTTAGACTTAATAAGCCCTGGTGCTAGATTCAAAAATAAGGTATTCTTATATTCATCAGCATAAGAGGATATCAATTGTTTAAATGCCGATTTACTAGTACAATATAATGACCAACCTAAGTAAGTTTTAAGTGCTGCGCCAGAAGAAATACCTATCACATTCTTAACCTTACAATACCCCATTAAATAATCCAATATTATTTTATTAGAAAACACATTAACGTTAAATATTTCTTCATAGTCCTTAACCGTTAGATTTTTGGTCATGTCTAACTTACCTAACATGCCAGCATTAAGAAAAACATATTCGAATTCATTAACGTCAATCAAACTATCTAAATATTGTACAATATTAGATGGTGTTGAGAAGTCACAACATTCTTGAACTATTTCTAGCTTTGTACCACTTCTACTAAGACCGTAAACGGTATACCCATTTTCTTTAAATGTGTTAGCTAATGCAAACCCCAATCCAGAACTACTGCCAGTTATTAATACGTTACCACTCATAATCATTTAAAAGTTTTTCATTATAACTATCCCTATCTAACCCACCAACAGTTTTACAAAATTTATTAAACTCAGCCATTGGGATATTAATAATATTAGCTTCCTTGGCGTAATTATCAGTTAGGCTATATTTGGCTGTTATTAATTCATATGGTATTGGGGTGATAGTTAATAATTCTTCATGTTTATGAATCAAATCAGCAACATCGATTAAGTTATTATCATTTACAACAAACTCTAGTTTCAAGTTTCCAGAACCCTTACCCATACCCCTTACGGATGTATCAGAAATTTCAAACCCTAATCCACCTAAATGTCTGAAATTCCACACAGCCTTACCAGAATGGTCATGTAGGTGCATACCTAATTTCTTACCACTATCTTTAAGGATGTTCATCGCTATATTAAATTTATGATAATCTCTTGGAAACTCCATTGTTCCATGAGTATCAGCAAAGTAAACATAATCAAATGGATAATCAACGACCTCCTTAGCAATATCGGTAAGTTCATCTACAGTGTAATTGGATGCGTTGAAGATGTTTAGACTTACATTTAACCCAGTATGTAATTTAAGTTGTTTACCAAACTCCAAACCTTCTATCATGTCTTCCTTACGAACACATAAACGAATCATACTAATAATGTTTTGGTTAATGGTTGGATATTCATTTACATCGTGATTACAATAATGGTAATCAACCATAATAGCAACATTATTATAACATCTAGTACCAACAATTTTAGATACTGTCTCAAAGTTTAAATTATAGAAAGGTTTATCACTTTTCTCATTTTGTTTCCAGTATCCTAGTTCAATGAATTTAACCTCTGGTATTCTAGACATTAATTCATAATATTCACTTGCGAAACTTAGTGGCCAATCGAAATTAACCGCATGTCCACCATCTCTTAATGTTACGTCTATTATATCCATTATGCGAATTTTTCTGCGAGTTCAAAGTCTTCTTCGTTGTCTATCTCAATAGCCTCTTTAAAATCTAATGGATAGAAATAAGGGTTACCCCCAACTCTATTTTTATATTTTTTAAATGTCTTCTTCGTAAAAATGAAGAAAGCACCATTACCCATAATTATTGGTGTTAAGTCTTGTGTTTTCTGTACCACCATTGGGTCAAAATTAACTGGGTTCCCATTTAAGTAGACAAATTCTTTATGTTCAGTACATGCTTGTACACTATCATACCCTTTACGTAGCATTTTAGCGGCATCACTAATCGTTTTACCTTTAATGAATGGTGATGTAACGTGTGGTGTCACAATAATCTCATTTTCATCCACTACGTGCTCATCTAGAAAGCGTTCTATCATCTTTAGAACTGGACTAACACCAAACTCATTACTTGTTTCCAAATCGATGTGTTCTTGGTCTCGTTGATATGTTATAACCCAATTAAGTTCCTTGCATTCATTTATAATTTCAGAACTATCTGTATCAATATATACAGGTTCGTCTACTAGTTCAAATATTAAATGCTTCCATAGTGGTAAGCCAGCTAATATTCTAAAATTTTTATTTGGTACCCTAACTGAATTTTTTTTAATTATAACAAAATATTTCATGATTAACCAATAAATGTAACAATAAATTCCCTCTTTCTAATTGGGTCTAATTCAACAGCAAATAGTTGTTTCCAATCACCAAGCAATAACTCACCATTTTCAACAGGTATGGTTTCAGACGAATTGAAAAATAAATGTCTGATATGTGAATGACCATTAATTCTTTCTTCTTGTGGAACACCTTCTCTTAATGAGATAATATCGTGAAGATATTTAATATTATTATGGTCACCTTCTGGGTTCTTATATTTGGGGGCCATCGAATCCAAAAAGAATCTAACATCAACATGGTGTAAAATTTCATCTTCTGTTAACCACATAGCACATGTCGTATGTCTTGAAAATATATTTACTAATCCAGACCCACCCCATTCTTTTGCAAAAGCTTCAACTTGTGGTGTTAGGTTTGTAAATAACTTGTCTGTTTCTAATTTAATAATGTTTCGCATCATTTTTTTTATTTTACGTTTATCTTCATTATATCACCATTAAAGCCTTCACAAATTTCCATAGGGAAGTAACTTTTTAGTATATTCAAATCACCTAAATCATAATTTATTTTAGGTTCTGGTGTTATTGTTTTTTTCTTAACCACAATACCAATATTATAGTCATATTGTAACAGTTGTGCATCCGAACAATCAAAACCAGCTAATATTAAATGGTATAATAATAAACCACCATTCCACATATTAACATGCCCACCAACAATAAATGGTTTTCTAGGTGGAACGATAATTGTTAGATAACCACCTTCATGTAATAATGAATGTAGTTTCTTTAAGAATATGTTAGGGTTGATTTGATGTTCTAGTATATGTGCGGCCCATATTGCATCATATTTTTGTGGAATATCTATAGTATTGACATCACCAATATGAATATTACGTATTTTATTAGTATCCATTGTGGTATTAGATAAATAATAACTCCCCTCAAATTCACAAATATCTACTGTTTTACCTAATTTTATTAATTCATTCGTAACTTCTAATTTACCAGCACCAACATCTAATATCGTATTAAAATCTTTAGTTTTTAATATATCAAATATTTTTTCACCACGAAAATCTTCTTTTTCAAATTTCCCATTATGACCACTAGCATCTTGTTCTATAGTACCTAAAGTTGCGTTAGTTGAATCTAATGTAGTAGATTTATAGATAGTGTCATAAGTAACACTTTCCTTTGTTTTTTTTAAGTTATTATAATCAATTTCGTTCATATCTATTTATTATTAAATTACAATTTTTTATTGGAAATGTAAATGATTGAGTTCATTATTTCCACATCATATTCATTTAGTGTTTCTAATAACCCATTGTCTTTATCCAAATCGATTAAACCACAACGGTCATGTTCTTCCAGTAACTTATCAATCATAAGTTTAGTTGGTTTCATACCTTTGCAATTCAGTGTCAATTCCTCAGAATCAACCAACATACATAATGTTGCATCTATCTTACCGTTATTATGTAACCACCTTATAATTTTAAGTTCATCAACCTTAGAATGACAATCTGTTTCGTATGCACTCTCTTTAACATAATATGACACACGAGGTTCATCCATAACACTGAAATTACTAATAAAAACAGTTTCTCCAGCAATTAATCTATCAAACAATATACTATATCCAGTCCTTGGTTGTTTGTTGAATCTGTATGGGATGCCATAAGTCCCAAGTCTTTTATTGTACGTACCAACATCACCCTTGGCAAAATAAACGTTATTATATAACTCCTTATCAAAATTATCAAAAAACTCATATATCTCCGATTCACGGTATTCACTCTTGTATATATTCAAGAATGCTTCTCTACCTATTTTTCTAGTAATTAAATTATGATATAGGTGAATACATAAACCTAAATTATTATGCTTACTACCATTGTTTTTATTTGGTAGTGACATATTACACCGATAATTAATATTAAATGAATCAATTATTTTATTTAGAGATATATTTTTGTATGGTTTATTTCCAATAACAATAACATCCATAATTAATTCATTTCAATATAACAAATCCAAGTATAATCTTTATTTTCTTCAAAAAATAAAGGGTATTTAGTTTTGTCGCCATCACTTAAAAGTGGTTCTGGGGTTGGATATTTATCGTCCCAAGCATCACCCCATCTTGTTGTCACACCCTTAAATAATGGTGGCATTTCTTGGTATACTAATACGTTATCATTGAAGTATTTTAAATCATCGTCATTCTTATCATACCAAACCCTATACCCAGCATTATCAATGATATAGTCACGATTAGCTAATATCTTTTTTGGTGTATAACAATCCCCTTGTTGGTAAGGATAATTATCCTCGGTCATTATTTTCTTAAAACCTAAACTATTGGCATGTTTTAAACGCTCATAAAAGTTCTGGTGGTCATCAAAAAAGATAAGTGTATCATCTTTAGGTAGATGAGACCAATCTGTTTTCAAGAAATCTTCTGTTTGATATGTTGCGTTTGGGCTAGTGTATACTCTGAATCTAGGTTGTGGGTCGATAGAGATAATTTTAGTATTTGAACTTGCTTTTTCAAAGAACCAAGTTCCAAGACCTTTCCATACGCCACTCTCTATTAAGTATTTAGGCTTCATTTGTTTAACAACAAACCATGCTGGGAACATATGTGCGGATTTCATACCACCGTTATTGTCTTGTATTGGTCTGGATTCGTATAGTTCTTTAAACTCATCAATAGCATTAATTAAGTCTGTCCTATCCCATTTTTCTAAAAATTCTGTCATTACTGTTTCTTTAAATAAAAATTATTTTCTATGTTCGAAATACTATAACCGTACTTTTCACATAAATTAACGAAGTTCTTCTTGTTGTGATAATAGGCACAGGTTGTTATTTCATCATATGCCGTATATGTATCGTAATAACTATCCTTGTCTGTTAGTTTCATCCTAGCGATTAATACACTCGTTGGTGATAATGATAGAACATGTTCTAATACTTCATCACCGTTGGGTAAAACATCTAATAGAGCACCCATATGGATTAACTCATAGTCAGATATATCTTCATTAGTTAAAGATACACAATCTTTAACAGAAAAGCAACCCTTACACCAAGTTTTTTGGGCTAGACTAATCGCACTTTCAGCATAATCAAGACCATGGTATTTTAATTCTGGTATTTCACGTTTACATAATTCGTATATTGCACCACAACCACAACCAACATCTAACATACTTGATGGGTTATTCAACTTTAATAGTTTAATTAGTGCAACCCAGTGTGGTGGGTACGCACCATCTAATTCCTTTAAATTAAACGCTAATTGTTTTTCGAATACATTACTGTATTTCCAAGTTTCACTTACATTGTTCATATACACCTCGTATTAAGTTTTTAGCCCCACCTTGAAAGTGTAAGGAGTTAAATTTTATATCTTTATTTAAACGATTATTAAAAACATAAGGAATACCATCTCGTATCTTAAAATCCTTATGTCTACCGTTAAATGCAAAGCCTTGGTCTGGGACATTAATATTGTGGTCATATGTTGAATCATCTATAATGTGCATCATTTCTCCAACCTTACCTGGCCCACCACCACAGTCAGAACAATAATGAAATAATTCTAATAATGTCATATCACACACCCCACCAGCTAAACCGCATTCTCTTCTAATATGGAAGTGTGATGCTATTTTCTTAAAGTTATAAGAATTCTTATTCTTATAAGTATCCATAATAAGGTTACAAAGACTTCTAATACCGTCTAAGGTGATGAATGATGCAATTGCGGCTGTTCTATGTAAAAGAGTCATTTCGAACTGGTTAAACTTCTCCCACTCTTTAGTTACATTTGTAAATAACATAACATCAGAGTCACAATAGAAAACTTTATCAATATTATTTTTTTCCATAAAGTTTTTAAGTATAAACCAACGTTGATAACAAAAAATTTCATAATCAATTGGTGTTGTATTTAAGTGTTGATAATGGGTTTTAAATTCAGTACACTCACCAAAATATTGTTTCATATCTTCAAACTTAATTGAAGGTATTGGTGGTTTAGTATCACCTAGAAGGTATACTTCATTTTCTTTTCTTGCTTGCTGTAGGGTGCAACCTAGATAATCTTGGTAACCTTTATGTATAAAAACTACTGGTATCATATTACCCTTTTTTACAAACTAACATTATACTAGAGCACAAATCTGGGTATTTATGGCCTAATTGGTAGCACCCTTCTAGGTATCCTTTAGAAATAATATCAGTCTCCAATAATCTATCCCATTGGAAGTTGGCCAACGCTTTAAAGAAAATGCCAGTCCTATATGTGATATCTAGCCCAGCACTTTTAGCATCTCGCTCTAGAGTATCTAGGCTATAAGTGATTCTATGACCGTGTTCTACCTCTGACGGTGTAATAGCTGAATTATGACTAATTAAACCCATTTTAACAGCAATCTGTCTAGATGGGGCATTTGCATTGGGGCATACTAGGAATAATCTACCATCATCGGACAACCACTCATCATTGATTCTCATTAGTAAAGAAATTGGGTTGTCTATATGCTCTAATACGTGTGTTAATATGATGTTATCATATTTCTTTGGTAGAGATACCGTTTCAAATAAAGAGTTTATGTGAGTAATTTGACCACCTAAACTATCTTTAGCTATGGTAATAGCATCAGATGATGCTTCAACACAAGTTATATCATCAAAAAACGGTAATAATTTTTTAGTAAAGTCACCCTTAAAACTACCTAATTCTAAACAATTACCAGATTTAAAAAATGGTCTAAAAGATTTAATCATAAAATTATGCATAACATCAAAGTCAAAGTTATAAACATATTTATGGTCTTCTGTATCTTTTAATTCATTATTATAATCCCTTTTAATTTTTAATTCCATAGTTAAATTATTTTTATTAGATTCAATAACAACAAAATCATTTCTTTTATAAAATTTTATTGCTCGGTTATTACCATTTTTTACCTCTAATATTATTTTTTTAAAGTTATTATCACTAATATACTCCTTACATTTTTTTAATAAAGTGTAACTTATACCATTACCTAAAAAATTATGGTAAACACTAACGTTAGTTATAAACCCAATTTTAGTCTCTTCATCGACATACAATGCCACTAAACCAATTAATTTTGTATCGTTGTATGCTTCAAACCTAATGGCCTTATGAAATATCTTATTTGAATAAGTTTCAATATCCACATATGTGTGAAGTGGTGGTATAAAACTACGTGAACATTCTGTTAAATGATGTTTTACTTGATTAATTGTTGATTTATTTATGGTATACTTAATATCATTTTCTAAAACAGCTAATCCGAACCCATATCTTCCAAAATCATTACCATTATGTAGCATATACCATTTACTATCAAGTTCAAATACATGTGGATAATGGTGCATTGAATCATCCCATCCATATTCTGAATAAGTTATACCAACGTTATCATCATCCCTAACCCAATTAATTAAATCATCTGATGTGGCATATCCAATCCTATACCCCCTATTTTTACCCTCTCTAAAATCTAATGCGTATCTATAAACAAAATACATGTGATACTTACCGTCTTTATAGAATACATCTGGCCCAGCTTGACACTCTGTATCCTCTAAAATATTATCTATAATATTTTTATCTATTTTATGCCAATCAAAACCATCGTCAGATACTGCCAATCTAATCTTATAAACTATTTCTGGTTTATCATAAGTCTTAATCCATTGAGACCCAGCTATATAATAACAATACCACTTGCCGTTGAATTTTCTTACTTTAGGTCCACTAACGACAAAAGGTTCATTAGGGCTATGGGAAATTAATGGTCCGTTCCCAATTCTTTCAAAACTAACCCCATCGTCTTTACTAATCGCAAGACCTATTGATGTGTTGAATGGTACAGATTGATACCTAGACCATCCAGCATAATATAATCTAACAGTATCATCGTGCCTTATGACAGATGTTGGGTATACCGAAAACTCATCATATGTACCTAATTCGCCCAATGGTAGTACTGGTTCTTTAGCTATATTAATTATTTTGGTCAAATCTTTTCGGTCCACATCAATAAATGTTGTATATGATTTAGCTTGACCATCTTCGTCATTATCTGGTCGGCACGAAAAATATATCCTAACAAAGTCATCAAATATTAATGTATTAACACATTGTGAATGTGTTTTCATCCATTCTCTTGTGTGCCCATCATTAACTTTAGTTGGGTCGAATATTTGACCTATCTTTTTCCACTTCATATTAATGTGTACGTATTTAAGTATTCTTTAATTTTATTTTTATCATTAAACATCATAACATCTATTATCGATAACCATGGTATGAATTTATTTTTAAATTGTTTATATTCTATAGGACTTGACTTAATGAAATTTAATTGGATTTTATTAGCCTTGAATGTATCCTTATCATATAAGTCAACACCACCTATTGCATTAATATATGTTTTACCATTACTAGCTTTAGTTATTGCTAGTACTTTATCTTGTGATTTTAATGAGTGGTCAATATTAATATCAGAAGAGACCACTACCTTAGTATTTATGTCAAGATATTCATTAACTTTAGTTATTGATTCGTATAAAAAATCAAATAAATTATTTTTATCACATAAAAGGGTGTTCTCAATAATTGGGTATACCTTATCAAACAGTGGGGATTTACAATAAGCTGATTTAATCAAATTCAACATTTTTTTAGAATCACCTCCCCAAGTATCAGATACTTGTCTTTCTATAACATCTAAATAATCAGAATCTTTTTTGACTGGTAGTGTTATTAATCGTTTTTGATTATTCAATAATATATTGTTTCTATTAATCCACCCCTTTTTAGTATATTGTATATTATCATAAATGACAAATTCATCGACTGAATTAATCAGTTGAAAATACCCAATGTAGGGGAAAAAGTAAGGTTGCATTATTGCTACTTTTTTATTCATGATTATCTTTGTAAATTTTAAATTTAGATAAGTCTGGGTAAGCCATTTCTAAATCTTCATTCACCCTTTTATCTTCCCCTTTATAGAACTGCTTCATTAATAATAACCCCCTAGTCGATAACTCTGGCATCATGTAAAAATTCCAACCAATCATATCAAAGTTATCATCATGATATGAACATTCTCGCCTACCACTATACCTAGCACGTTTAAACCATAAATAAGCTGAATGGTCATCTGTTAATATTGCACCACCCTTAGATAATTTAAAATGTTTATATGGTCCAGTAAATGATAGGCACATGTGCCTATTTTTGATATACATATTAGCAGTGAATCTAAGTGCTGAATCCCATACTTTGGTTGGTTCTAATTGATAGGCACCTTTAATAGTAGTACCTTCAACATTCTTAAATTTTACTTTACCACCAGCATGTATTATTTCACATGGCACTGATGGGTATGTTCTGGATGGTATAGTTATTTCTTGCCCTTTAATCTTTTCGTACATTAACGCCAAAAATATAGCATTAGATGCGTTATCCACAGTAACCACATATGGTGCCCCTGTGTAATCACCTAACTCTTTCTCAAAGTCCTCTGTTATTTTATAAATTCCGTTTGCCATAATACTATTTTTTTTTACCAATATGTACCACCATCACCACCTCTATAGTTTTGAGGGATTTCCGATGATTTAGGTCTAACCCAATATTCATTATACATTGGGGCTATTTCTGGGTGAACATCCCACCTTTTACCTTTAATACCAAATAATAATTGTAGTGAACCACCAATATAAACACTACCCTTACCAATACTTTTTATATGTGACATTAGGGGTAACCCATAAAGACTACAACCTAACAACGCAATGTCAAAATCCATTTTACCAATGTCATCTTTCATCTTAGTTAATGTATCTTTCCAAGATGGTGATGTCCCGCTTGTTAAAAATTCAGATTTATAAGTTAATAATTCAAATTCTGGCATAACATCCCTGTCACCCCAAATCTTAGATAAATTCTTGTGCTGGTCTATGATTGTTTCTTTGAATGGATTCACAACTAATACTTTTTTCCCCACCAATAGTCGTGACCACGGTTTTTCAAAATAAAAGGGTTCAATAGCTCTGTTCATTATTTTAATTGAGCTCGGTGAGCATTCTTTAAAAATGGTGTTCTGTTGACTTTCTAGACCAATACCTTTCCAGTAAACATGGGCATCCGCATCTATTATACCTTTTATGTATTCTTCGAAGAAGAACTCATATGAATCCTCTCTTACACCACCAGCTTGACAACTGCTATAGTCACTTGGTTGTAAGATGGCCATAATCTTTTTATGGATTAAGTGAATTTCACCTATACCGATTCTAGCCACACCAAATGGCTCACCTATTTTAATGAAATTAGAAATTAAATCATTCCCTTCTTCATTAGTTAATATCCCTGTTTTTTCCATCTTAATTTTGTTTAAACAATCTGAACTCTAAGGCCACCCTTGTTATATCTTCTTCATTATTTACCCCCATACCATGTATAAGGTGACCAGAGAACATTAATACCTCACCATATTTAACTTTTGACCGATATAGTTCATTACCACCATTCCATGATTTTATCATTCTAACCCTATACTTATTACCTTCCAAGAAGCCACCTTCAAAAGTTCTTAATATTGTATTTTCATTTAGTTTATGACTTTTAGGTGCTATTGGTAAAGACGTTCTATTAGTAACCCCAGCAATTGGAATCCAAAAATTTAAAAATTGAGGGATATATGAGTGGTTATCAACACCCTCATATATATCTTTATGTGGTGGGTTAAAGTCGTTAGAATTGGGTCTATTAACTCTTACAATAACCCACTGTTTTTCACTAGTTTTGGGGTTAATATCGCTTAATCCCATTGATAAAATTCCACCCAACTTTTCAATAATACTATCAACAGGAAACATGAAGTCATTATCAAATAAACTTCTTGTTTTGGAAACTACTTTAAAATGACTTTCGTTAGTGGTAACATATTTGTGATAGTTTTCAAGTTCAAAACCATCTGTATTTATTGAATGTTCGTTTTCTAGGATAGTTTTTATACTATTTGTTATGACACCCTTAAGAACTTTAAACTCACCTTCATCTAAAAACTTTTCTTCAGAATACCCTTTATCATACCAAGTTTGTGAAAATGTTATATCATTATCTTCATTAGATAAAAATTCATCTTTACCATAAGTGAACTCTGGTGAACCTTTTATTGACACTTCGTAATTTTTATTTTCTATAATATAGTTGGTGTTTTTCATAAATTATGTATATTTTTTTAGTTGTGTAATAAATTTTTCTTTTAGTACATATATATCTTTTTGAATCGCTTCTGGGTGTTCCCATTCAAATGGTGCAGTTCTACATGCACCCCTAATATGTGGTTTGAATTCGTGTACACCATTCCAAAGAGTTTCGATATGTTCTCTATTTCCACTCACCCAAGGTAAGAATACGGTATTGAAGTAATCATCAATACAGTTTTGTCTAGAGACACTATCCTTATAATAATTTACCTTTTTAAACACTTGGTCTGGGAACGTATATGAGTAGTGATACATTTGAACGCCTAGTTTGTCCCATAGTTCATTACTATCAATATGTTTCCTAACTATATTAGAACCTTCTGGATATCGTATTGTTGGTGGTCTATGTGTTTGCCATGTAGAGCCCTTCGTATATCTAAATATTCGTAGAAAGTTATCTCTATTTAATTCAAACCCAGTTAAGTAGTCATCAAAACCACCATAAAATGAACAACTTCTAAGACCAACACTAGTTGGGTTATCTTCTTTTAGAAATGCAACTATCTTTTCAAGGTCTTCCGTAGTGTATACCTCGTCAGAATCAAGATTCCAGATATAATCAATATCATCATTGATATGTTCCATATAAGCTTTACATTGCTCATCTTTCTCACTGTATTGACCATGTACAATCTTAATTTTATTATCTGGGTCTGGAAACTCATCTAGAATTTTATTAGTGTCATCTAATGATGTGGTTCTACCTTGTCTTTGCCAGTATGATACTGGACCTTCTGCTATTAGTATTTGTTCAGCAAATGGATATACTTGCTCTAAACATTGTTTAAGAACATAGTCACCCTCAAATACAATCATACCAAATGCTATTTTCATTTTAACTATTTTTTAATACGTATAAGATATCATTTCTTTGAAAAGTGTTTTCCACATTCTTTAGTGGGTCCTTATTTTCGTGTTCGATATTATATGATGTTAGGTCATTATTTATTAAATCAGTATGATATTGTTCAATATCGTTAGTTGGGTTTAAATCCAAGAAATCATGGAACTCAACAGAGAATTGTTTTGTACATTCTGATGGGAAGTTAGCTAATATCTCATATTCACCACCTTCAATATCAATTTTAATGTATTCGAATTTTTGTATGTTAAATTCTACCATCAATTCAGTTAGTGTGGTTAACGGAACTTCGTAAGATGTCTTTGTTGGATTCTTAGCATGTCCACCATTCTTATCTCTATGTAACATCTCTGGTGTATTGACTAATGAGTTGGCACCCCAATGTTGATATTCGTAGTATGTTGCAGAGTCAGAAGTTTTAATACCAACACATGCTCTTTGTAGATAAGTAAAGTTAGGGTTAGTAGCTAGATTTTCTGGTACGTGTATATTTTTAATAGGGTCTAACCCAATTACTTTCATACCACGACTAATCATATGGTTTGAAAATACAAAGTCGTTACAACCTAAATCTAAGATATAACCACCCTCAATTAGTAAGTCATCTCTAAATGTGTGTCCGTGTATTGTTTTAAGCATCTCTATTTGTTTTACAGTATGTTTATCATTGTGGTCCATTATATTTTATTTTTATATTTGCTAGTTCTGAATGATACTCATCGTAAATCGCTTTTAATTCTTTATTGTTTTTATACATCACAAGTGGTGTGTATATGTGGTGCATAGTTGAAGGTATGTAACTGTGTTCACCATCCTCGAATTGTGAAAAATGTGTGAAAACCAATTCTTGTTCTTGACCCTCAAACTTTACTTTACCACCACCTAAGAATTCAAACGTCTGCCAATGCCAAGGTGCACCATGACCTATATTTTCATCGATATATAGTAATTCTGGTGGACAACCAACTGTGAAATACTCTAAGTATTTTTGGTCACCACATGTAGCGTATTCTGGATGTCTTTTATTTAACACCGCATCGGCCCACCAAGCACATAATCTCTTACCAACATTAGTCTTTTTAAAGTGAACAACACCAACATTGTAGTGACCTTCTGGTCTTGGAGTTGATAATGGGAATTGTCTGTGTCTAAACATACCGATTTCTCTATCACCTATTTCATCTAAGACAATACCGAAATCTTTATGGAAGTAAATATCCGAATCAATGTAAGTTATTGCATCTATATCGGTTTGAAGTAGTTTATTGGTGAAATAAGATGCTAATGACCAACAGAAATATCGGTACTCACTATCTTTTAATAATTTAAGGTTAGTGTCTGACTCTAAATAAGTCTCAACATGGTAAGGCTTAAGTGACTGTGATTCGAATTGTTTAAGCTTATTAAAAGACTTATCATCGATACATAGATAATGTAAAACAAAGTCTTCTGTGTTAGCTTTAAGAGATTCGTATAATGCTAACCCCTTATCTAAATAATTTATATCGGATACGGTACATATATGTTTCATAACTCAAAATTTATTTCTTTTCTTTTATTATAAATACCCCTATCGTGGGCCTCATATTTTGAATTTAATGAGTGTATTTCATCTCTATTACCAAAACCCCAATCTGGGTGTTCATGCTTAATAATAATATCACTAAAATAAGTTTGTTTATTTAATAAATTCCCAACATCCATAAATTCATTATCAGACCAAACTGAAATATATTCTGGATTATAGATATAACCAAATCTATCGTAATATTTTTTACCTAAAATACAAAGAGTATTTAGTTTATCACCTTGATACCCATCATTAAACCATAGCACACCATCAGTATCTGGATAATAATTTTTCATTTTATCTATTATTATGTTATCAAAACCTTTTTCCATTGGAATCATATCATCTGAGGCTAATAAAACAATATCAAAATTAACACCTTCTAAATCAGCGTTAATCGCATCTATCTTACTTTTATTATTACCATAACAAACCTCAACATTATCATATTGGTCAATTGCATCTTTAACGAATTCTTGTTGCATCGTTTCGTCATCATTATCACAAGTTACTAGAATTCTAGTATCCTTATTTTCAATATACCTAACATATTTAGATAATGTTTTTAAAAACTTTGGTACTCTATTCCTTGTTGGGAATTTAATTAATAATTTCATTAAGCTATTTCTTTATATTTTTCTATTATTTCTAACGCAACATTATCAGCTCTAAATTTATCAATGTCATCTGGTACTGGATGGAACGTTTTTTCACTAAAAGCCCCATATTTATTAACATCGTAAATCCAACCGCCTTTACCACAAAACCAACCTTCAATAGTCGTTCTACCTAAAAGAATACCAGCTGTCTCGTCACATTGTTGAATTAGTTTTTCAACGTTAGCTGTTGGTGGGTAATAAGTAACGTGGGAAGTATCACCACCTTCATCACTTTTAAGTTCATCAACAGTAACCCCATTTTCTTTACCAACAATCCAAAGTTCTTTACCTTCTTCTCTAGTTGTTTTAATTAAATCTAAAAGAGTTGCTTTTCTAAGATAATCAAGTGTGCCGACAAATATTAATCTCTTACCATTACGTTTAGGAGAATTAACTTTTTTAAATTTATTATAATTAATTGGGTTGTATATCACATCTATTTTTCCACTATCAATACCTTGAGAATCAATTAAGAAATCTTTTATCTCTGGTCTGATTGCAACATATTTTTTGATTTGCCCACTAATAACTGGTAACTCTAAATCAATAACTTCAGAATGAATACTACATATAGCATTTGTATCTGGGTAAAGCTTGAGTAAATGTTCAGTAATTGGTTTGTGGTTTAAATGTAACACATCAAAATTAACCTCAGCTATTTTATATAGTCTACCTTGTTCAGATGTAATTTGACCTTGAGGTGTGTTAAGAGTCCATTGACCATCCCCTAATTTAAATCCAGGTGGTTCTTGAGTATTATATAATTTAATACCTAACGCAATTGCTCTTTTAGCTAATGGGTTGCCAATTGATGAACATATAGAAACATCACAACCTTGTTTAATTAATTCTTTTGCCAACTCAAAAACATACATTTCAGAACCAGTTAAATTAGCGAAACTAAGACAACCAATTAACACTTTTATTTTTTGATTATTTCTGAAAGTCTTTTTAATTGTTAATGGTAAATCACTTTTGAACTTATCAGCAAACACTACCCTATTATTTTCCCACTCATCATTTGTTTCACCAATAGATAAATGGGTAATTTTAATATTAGTATGAACACCAACCTTAACCCCAGCTAAATGATTTCTGAAACAAAAATCTACATCGTAGAAATGAAACCCATTTACACCTAAATCAAAATCTTCTTTAATTCTACCCTTGTGAACTGAAAAGAATACACCATCAACAATTACCGTTTCCTCAAGTTCGTTACCCTGGTCTTCGCTATAAGCTGAAAGCCACGTTTTACCTTGGTGGGTGTGAGATACTCTACCATACATCTTATTTCTTTTGTCCCACCATCTACCACTTTCTGGCATGTATTTTGACCCAGCAACACCTAATATTCCATATTCTGGGTTATTATTATATAACTTAGTTAGTTTGGTTGCTATCTGTTTAGTTTTGATGATAATATCATCATGACAAAATACAACAATATCGTGTTTAGTTTCAACTAACCCCCTTTTGTAATATTTAGTTAACCCTTCACCCTTATTAACGTATTCAATAATTTCAACCTTTGGGTTACCACACACCTTTTTTAAATGGTCAATGTGTTTTTGGTTATGCTCTTTTGTACAATATACTATACTAATCATTTTTTAAATGTGTTTTGTACTTTTCATTATATACTTTTCTAGCTTCTTCATAAAATACATATTCATTCACTAATTCAGCCATTAATATTCCCTTTTCTTTATCGGAAATATTATGTTTATTTTGAGTTTTATTTATTGAATTATATTTTGGTTTCCATCCGTTAACAGAACAACACAAATCAATAAATTCATTGTAATATTCAGTAAACCCAAATAAGAAATTATCGTTCTTAAGGTTTTTTAACGCACCATTTAATTGTACCTCAATTGGTAACTCTATTGGTAAGCCAGATACATGTCTAAGTTGGTATAATGACCTATCTAATCTGGTGTGCTCTAGGAATGGGTCATCATTCATAAACCAATCAATAATATTAGCATCTTTCGGATACCAACCCCTATCAATCCCATAATTAAATTGTGAAATTGTCCTAGATAATGGGTCTCTTATAACCGCAATGTATTGGTATTCAACTTTACCTAAATATGGGTGTAGACCATATGAAAAATGTTCTGAGAATAAATTATAGTAGTCAAATATTAACCTACCGTTTGGTTCTACTTTATGGAATTCTGACTCGTCTTTTTTATCAGTTAAAAAATATAATTTAGCATACCCCCAATAAGGTCTTTTAACATTAGATTCTAAAAATGTTCTAAAACTTGTCCCAGCTGTTTTACCAATATGTATGAATATATATTTCATTTGTTATAGCTTTCGTTGTTCAGTCCTTTCTCTTATTTTTTTAACCCTATCTTCATCTTTATGGTTAACAACATAACTTCTAATGGCCTCACCCAAATCATAATCATTAGGATGTTTTTTAACCATGTCTTTTAAAAAATCAATAATTTCCATTTTTTTCTTTTAATTTTGTAACCTCATCAACTAAGTCTGATATACTATCGCTATGATGTTTTAATTCCACATTAATATCATATATCCTACTATATAAGTCATGTATCCATGTACTAACGAAATATATTGTAGGAAAAAATACTATTACTAATATAAAAAATAAAACTTCTGCCATAACTTATTATTTTAAACCAGTGCTACCAAATCCACCAGAACCCCTATCCGTATTGTCTAGTGTGTTAACTTTTTCAAATTTAATAAAATCTTTACCCATTACCGCACCAATAACCCCTTGCGCTATTCTTTCCCCATTTGATATTTCAAAACCTTGCTTACCATGATTAATCAATATTATCGCAACCTCACCAATATAATCACTATCTATCGTACCTGGAGAATTTAATACCGTAATACCATACTTCGCAGCAAGTCCACTTCTTGGTCTAACCTGTATTTCAGTATTTTGTGGTAAACCAAAATATAACCCAGTTGGTATTATTTTAATATCACCACCCCGTAACCAAACTGGATTCTCCAAGTGAGCCCTAAAATCAAACCCAGAAGAACCTTCTGTTTGGAACTCTGGGTCTGGATTATTTGATTTATTAATCACCTTCACACCAATCTTTGAAGTATTAATCGGTTGTGCAGTATGATTGGTGTGCTTAAATTCAGCATCAAAATCTTTAATACTATAGTCATTGTTACCATCCATAGCCTTAAAGAATTTCGCCCTTATTTCATCAATATTATAATTCATAGTGTTTATTTTTCTTCAATTATTGCAGTCATATTTGATATTTTCAACAATGCCGCCAACTTTTCACCTTCATTAACCATTGGTTTGTGTGCAAAGTCACTGTTATAGTTATAAATTGCAAAAACCTCATCTTCCGATAAATCTATATTAGACTTTAATGCATAGTATATTGAACGTTCAGCAACACTCATACTTAGATTATCTTCATTCCAAGTGTACATCTCACCCTTATTATCTCTATGCCATTTAGATGTTTGAGGTATAAACATATTAGATTTTCCAATCTGATGTATTAAACAAACCTTTATTAAAGATGCAACATCAACCCTCTTGGGCTCTGGTAATAAATTATTTATGGATACCGCATATTTTGTTGTGTTTAATATATGTTGTATTAAACCACCTTCATACGCATTATAAAATTTAGTACTACTAGTACATGGTGCCGATATAAATTCTTTACCAAGTAAATCACTTAGGGTGTCATTGATTATTTCATATTTTACTGCTGTATCATGAAATTTTTTAGCATTCTTTAAAATTTTATCCTGTGTAAGCATAACAAGTGTTTTTTAGTTAATTAAAAATTATAATATAACAAAGATAATAATATTATTGTTGTTTAACAACCTTTTTTTCACTTATTTTAGAATTTTTCAATAATCTTTTATAAAGATTTCGCCTCTTAATTGTTACGGCTTCAATGCTATATGTATCCACCACAGTTTCGTGAAGTCTCTTACTTAAATCCTCAATTATATCTGGATTCTTAATAAGCCTCTTAATATTCTTATACCAATCCTTCTTGTTTCTTTTAGTATTAACCAATAAAGCATTACCACAATCATTTATACTTACACCAGACCCACCCTTTTGTGGTTTCAAAAATAAATGATTAAGGTCTATTTGATAAGGACCAAAATCTTGCGCAATTATAGCCTTTTTGTGAAACCCAGCTTCAATAACTTTTAATTGTGATTTAACCTTATTAAATATATTTTCTTCCAATGGTGCCAAGGACACATCAAAAAGATTATAATTGGTTGCATATGTACTAATAGGTTTTGTCCAAACTCTTCTGTATGGTTCATTTGCAACATCATGATACTCATCTTTTGTGAAGGACAATAAATGCTTTTTATATCCCTCACTGATTGTTGTATAATTATTTGTGAAAATTTGTTCATATTTATACCAAACGCTTTCCAATGGTGTTATTGGTCTTCTTGTTTGTTTACCAGTGTTTTGGTCAATAATGGTTATTGTGCCTCTGGTATCAAAACCACATAAAACAAATTGAACCTTATCTAATAATTTATCTGATTTTAATCTACCAACAACACCAGATAATATCTTTAAATCCTCTAAATGGGAACTGCCGCCAAGCCACCCAATTCTAACTCTTTCTGATGGTTCTGGGGTTGGTGTATATTGTTTTTCTCTTGGGTCAATAGCGTTGGGTAAAACAAAAACATTTTTATTATATTTGCCTATTTCTTTAGCAAATATTGGGGTTGTTGTTATAACATTCTTAGATATTTTAATATTATTTAGTATTTTTTTATCCATCTCAGCTTGCTTTATTAATAAATAAGCTGGGTGGTGTTTACCTGGAGACCAATAATCATCCAAATCCATAACAGTCACAATACCCAATTTGTGGATTCTATCAAGGGTTTCTTTAAGCTTCTCAAATGGCCCCAATGTTCTATGATAATGAATAATATCATATTTCATTAACCATTTTTCATTATCTAATTGAGGTTGGTAATCAATATCTATATGAAACTCATCTGGATATTGTTCTTCTAGTACTATATGGGGTTTTGTTGACCTAAAATATGATACACCAGTACGGTCTGATGGAACTACTAAAACTTTAATTTTTTGCATATTTATTATATTTTTTAATAAATTAACCATAAAAAATATAATGTAAATAATAAAGGTCCAGAAAATATCTGAACCCTTAAAAAATATAAATGTTTTTATAAATTATCTTTTTGTTTTTATCTTACCTTCTTTTAGTAAAGTGCTTATTGTTTTTTTAATAACCCCTTCTGTTAAGTTCTTACTATAATCAGTTGTTAAGTATTCTATCAACACATCCTTAATAAGTTCCCTTAAGTATTTTTCATTAATGGTGTTTGTCTTCTTATTGGTTGAGGTTTCATTCACTCTTTTTTTTCTTTTGGTGGGTTTGTTTTCAACCAAGTCTGAAACATCATCTAAACTAAATGTATGTGTCAATCCATTTGTTTGTTGTATGGGATTTTCTAACATAGCTTTTTTAACGGCATCGGGTAATTTAGAATTCATAATAGCTTCTTTTGTTATTTGTGTATTTTGTGTAGGTTGATTAATCGGTTGCTGTTGTTGATGTTGCATTTCGGCTTCAGTAATATAATTGTCAGTATTTTCGGCATACTTATTAGTATTGGAATTTTTAGTATTGCCTTCAACTTTATTCATTATGGCTCTTGCGTTTCCTAAAATACCCTTTAATTTATTTAAATCTACTGGTTTTGGTGTTTGATTCATTATCTTATTCGTTATCTTCTAAATCTACATTATTATTTTTACTAGCTTCTTTATTATCCCATAATTTGACATATAAGTCTCCATTATATTTCCCATTAAGCATTTTTTTGTCATATGGTGGTTTTCCAGAATACTTAACATAATCATCAAATTCATCTGGATTCCATTGTCTTAATTTGGTTGGTTCAATATTAGTTATTTTAGACACTAATAGCGTTTTAAAGTTTTTCTTACTGTTATCATAGGCTGGGTCCCATATTCTAATAGCATCCTCATGTGTTCCACCAGCCAAATTCCCTCTACCAATTATGAAACAAAACTTTTTTGTTATTGGTCCGTTTTCTTTCTTTTGATACCAAATATTAACCCAAACATTAAATGGTCTACCATTACCACCAACATCACCCTTAATAGCAGTATTAATTTTATCAGATATTGATTCTAATATAAGACTTTTATATATATTGTAAAGCTTCATCAATTTATTTTAAAGTTTAAAATGATACTTGACCAATGTTTCCAGATGTATCTGGATGTTCATAATATGAATCTGGAGTATATCCCCAAGTAGAACCATTATTGGCAAAAGCCGCAAGTCTTCCAGACCCACCTTCAGTTGGATTACCATTTATATCTAAATCCCCACCACCATTATTGGTATCCAGAAAAATACCAGTGCCCTTACCATGTATTGGTGTTAAGTCATCTGATAATGCTCTTGTATGTGTTGCACTATAATTATTTGCATCAGCCACGTTATCATAATAATTAATGGCTATTAATGTGTTTCTTGCAGCAAGTGCCGCCTCTTCTAATTTATTACTCATGATTAAATTATTTTATTTTTATTGTTATCCATGTACTCTATTAAATATATCATATCTTTAATTTCTTTATTAAATGATTCATAATATTGTACCATATTATTTTCTAATTGTTTTGAAACTTTAGTACTACTATTTAACTTAGCTAAACCACCAGGTTTTGTCACATTAGTATTCTTCTTATCTTTAGTGTGTTCTTCTTTAAATGCGTTTTCCCTACCATTGTTTCTTTGAATATCTTTATGATGATAACTTTCTTCTTTTTTCTTATTGTATGTTTTATTAAGCCATTCTAAGACTTCTTCTTCTTCTTCAGTTAAAGATTCTTTATTTTCTAATCTAGATATTTTTGTTGGTAGATTATTACCACTAATTTCTTCACCCAAATTTTTTACAAATTTTTTAGGTATTTTATATTTTTTATTTTTTATATCCTTATTAGGCATTTTATATTAATTTTTGTAGTATGTTCTTATGATTTTTACTTAATTCACTCATATCAACATTTTTTAAGATGTAATTCATAACTATTGCCAACTTTTCACTATCATTTAAACTTTTTATACTTTCTAAAAATTTTGTTGTTTTATCAATTACTGTTTCATCATCAATCTCTTGAATATCTGGTATTTTGTTTTGATTAAAATCGGAGTATGTACTTGTTGTAACCATACCATTTTTTTCATTCGGATTAACCAAGTCTTCCAACATATTTTTAACTCTTTTTTTTGCCCTCTCAACAATATCTTCGCTTTCGTGAACACCACGGCCACCAATATATGGATTACCCATCTCAAACCCATACATTAGTGTTGCAAGTTTATTTCTTGTTTGTGCAATATATTTATTCAATGTTATTGGGCCATCTTTAGAAAATTCTCTGTCAGAAGAATAATCACCAGGTATTTTAGGGGTAAAGGTTGTTACTTGACTTGTGGTTATCATTGGTGTATCACCACCTATTCCACCACCAGAGGCATCATATAACTCATCGAGTTCTTTTGGATTAAAATTTTCCTCAAATTATTTTTTAGTATAAATCATAAATTTACTTTTTATATTTATAAATATAACAAAATATGGTAATATTTATATTAAAAGATAAAAACTATGCCTTTTAGGACTAAATTAGATTATTCAGATAATAGACAAATAAAACAAAGGGTTAGAACTAACACAACTCTTTCTGGTGCAACCGTTTTTGGTGTATCATTTAGCGCATTAACCACAGGTGCTGATTTATCAAATCAAACAGCCACTGAAACCGTTATCTCGGTATTAAGTACTTTTTCTGGTAATTCAGCAACAACAGTATTCACTTGGTATGATAGTAGAATGGAATTAGGTGCAAGTGAATTAAGTGCGATAACCCCATCTAATAGTGGTATAACTCAAAATGTTGGACCAATTTATACTGCAAATACAACAACAGTTATTGATGGTAATTCTATTACACTCACATATACTGGTGTTAGCTTTGATTTACAAGTTACAAATATGTTGGACTCTGGTGGTTCATACACTGGTACCGTTGAACATGATAGCGTTAGTTTCTTGTCGGCAACAACACTAGATTTTACTGGTAGAACAATATGGATTGATAATAAAGAAATAATAAGAACAAAAAAATTAATAGTTACAGAAAATCCACAAATTGGATATGCGTTAACTTGTATTGACTCTGAAGGTAAAGTTGGGTTTCAACCGATATCTGGGGGTACATTTACTGGTAACACTTCAGCAACATGTATAAATGATTTATATATCACAAATCTTTATGGTTGTTCACCAATAACAATACATGATAATATACAACATAGTGGTTGTTCAGCAACAGGTGTATCATCAACAGCATTAGGATTTCAAACAACTGCTAGTGGTGATTATTCTCATGCTGAAGGTAGTTTCACAACAGCAAGTGGAATTTTTTCACATGCAGAAGGTCGTTATACAACAGCAAATGGGACTTCATCACATGCAGAAGGTTACACTACAACAGTAAGTGGGCTTTTTTCACATGCTGAAGGTAGTTTCACAACAGCAAGTGGAACTTCGTCACATGCGGAAGGTCATTTAACAATAGCGGGTGAAGATTATTCACATGCAGAAGGTTACACTACAACAGCAAGTGGGCCTTCAGCACATGCTGAAGGTAGTAATACAACAGCAAGTGGAACTTCGTCACATGCAGAAGGTAGTTATACAACAGCAAGTGGAACTAACACTCATGCAGAAGGTGATAGAACAGTCGCTAGTGTTGATTCGGCACATGCTGAAGGTAAATTAACAACAGCTAGTGGTGCGGCATCACATGCTGAAGGTAGGAACACTAGTGCAATTGGTTCGGATTCACATTCTCAAGGTAATGCAACAATTGCTAGTGGTGTTTATTCGCATGCTGGTGGCAATTCTGTAGTGTCAAGTGGTCAAACATCATTTGTACATTTTATTGCAACTGGGGCCACTTATGGTGCTTATGGTAACCAATCAGCGATATTAGGTGGTATGAATAATAATATAAATTCTGGTGCACATTCTTCAGCGATATTAGGTGGTATGGGTAATGTGGTTGATACAGATATACAAAGAAGTATAGTATTAGGTGGACAATCTATTACAGCAATAACTAGTAATACTGTATATGTCCCAGATTTAGTGATTGATGGTCTAATTAATGTTAATGATTTACAAACAAATGGTGAAGGGTTAATAATTGATGGTGCTTCCGATATAACCCTTAAGAAAAATATAAATAGTATTAATGATGCCCTAAATACAATACTAAAACTTAACCCAGTTTCTTTTGAATGGGTAGAAGAAATAAAATTAAGAGAAGGTATTGTATTTGGTTTGGTGGCACAAGAAGTTGAAAAGGTAATACCAGAAATTGTTAGAAAAAGAGCAAAGGGTAATGGAACATTAACCATAGAGCATAAAGAACTAATCCCCTGGATTATTGGTGCCATTAAAGAGTTAGCAACAAATTCAATTACACTAACAAAAAATAAGGAACTTATACTTGAAACACAAACAATTGCCGCTGAAGATAATAATATAGAACTTAATTTTAATGGCACAAAACAAACCGCATTAAATGGTGGTATAACAATAGTTAAAGGTATAGATGATAACACTAATTCAGAGTTTATAATAAATTCTGATGGTGATTGGATTACAAATAATCATATAATACCTAAAGGGTTAATCATACCAACATTCACACCAACATCAACAAATGATAACGTTGGTAAATTAGGTGAAATAACCAGAGATGATAATTATATTTATATAAAAGGAAATAATGGTTGGGGTAGGTCACCACTAGAAACATTTTAATAATGGGTAATTTAAAGAATTTTAATTTTAATAAGATTGATGGGTACCTAAGTAATTACAAATACTATGATTTTTACTTAGCACAAGATGAACAAGTTTCATGTTGTATGTATGATGGTATTATTGTTTCTGGAGATTGTTTTGTTGTTCATTATGATTTTAATGAAGCTGGGATATATGCAAGTGGTGCAACCTCAGCAGACACAATATGTAGTCTTGTTACTTGGACTGGTGCAACAAACACTGGTTATACCCTTAATACATTTGGATTAACTGGCATTGATAATGGATACATTACATTTGATAAAACAACTGGTGATACATCAAATTCCGCATTATTATCAGCAATTACTGGAACAACAATAGTTATACCTTCTGGTGACACAAGATTATGTATGACTAGGGTTACTGGTATGACCGAAAACTATGTCTACCCAATTGATATAATAAGTGGTAATACAACACTTGGTGATTATAGTAGACTTTGTGGTGGATTTTATCAAGGTTATTATAAGTTAGATGGTTATAGTTATGAAGTGTTACCAATTAGAGTACCAAAGGCTTGGACAGCCGAATTTTGGCTTAATAAATCTGATACAGTATGTTCTGGTACAACTGGAACAACACTTAATGACACATACCCAAATAATAAAGGATTTTTCTTTTATATGGGTACAAGAGCAGAAAATAAATATTGGAATGTATTTGAAGGATTAAATACTGGTTGCACAATTAATTGTACTTCAGATACTGGATGTACTGGAACTGTAACAACATTTTGTACAGTACCCAAAGAAACACAAATATCAATTAGTGGTGATAGTGGTTATCCAATATCTCTTAGTCCACCCCCATTAGAAATAAGAAATATAGAAAATGAGTTTCTGATATATGGTAGGGCTAGTAATAACCCTAAATGTGGTAGTTGTGGTGGCGATATTAATAGGTTTGGTAATAAAACTGTGTGCACGTATAGTGGTGGTGGTATAACAATAACTGGATATACACAACAAATAACAAATACCCAAAACCCATTCCTCATATTCGGTAGGGCTAGTAATAACCCTAAATGTGGTAGTTGTGGTGGCGATATTAGCGGATTTGGTAATAAAACTGTGTGCACATTTACTGGTTTCACATCAGACTTATTAATACTTGATAAAGATGCTGACATTATTGATAATGCAATAGGGTTTAGAATTAAAGATGATGGGTCAATTGGGTATAGGGCGTTAAAATTAACTGGTTATTGTTCTGGTGATACTTATGTTACTGGTGTCACAGTAGAAGAACAGTATTCAATAAGTGGTATGGTGACTGATAATCAATGGACACATATTGGAATTAGATTTGTAATGCCAGAATATGATGAATGTCAACTTAAGTATGGTAAACAAAGGAAGGGTAGATTAATGTTTTATGTTAATTCAAAATTAAAGTTTGTGGCTGAAGAGGTTGATGAGTTTATTGCAAGAAGACTTAATGAATATAAAGATAAACAATTGGGGGTACCATTTAATTATAGTCTTGGGGGGGGTTCTCAAGGCTTATTGGAATCAATGACATTTGATGGTCAAGACCCAGATGATTTGGGATTAATAATAGAACAAAATTTCGCTGGAACATTTATTGGTGATATTTCACAATTCAGATACTATATATGTGATTTGAATTGGTGTGACTTAACCAATAACTTTGAAGTAGAAAAAATAAGATACGGTATAAAAAATTAATAATAATGAATTTTCATATTAATAAAGGTGCTACATTACCAATGCTAGTCATGGAATTAATAAAAGATGGTAGATATTCTTTTAGAGAATTTAATGATATGCTACAAAATAGTAATATGTACTTCACCATGACAGATGTTGTAACTGGTGTTAAAAAAATAGGCAAAAAACCAGCAATTTGTATTCTTAAATCTGAATATAATGGTTGTGAAGATGAAGAATACTATATAGCATATAAGTTTACAGCAAAAAATACTGCAAGGGCTGGAACATATGTTGGTAAGTTTATCATTGAATTTCTTGATGGGGCTGGAACCCTTATAATGCCAATAAGAGAGGAGATTTTTATTCATATATTGGATGGTAGCATAAAAAAATAAACACATTTTTATTTAATTTTTGGCCAAAATTTCTTATCTTCGTAAAAAGAAAATAAAATTATGGGAAAAGAAAAGGTTGGTTTTGATGTAATTGAAACATTTCTTGAAGGAAAGCACCCCAAGAGATATATTGTTAGTATTGAGGGTGCATACCATGAAAACTTCGTTTCATTGGTTATAAATGACCCAGAAAAGGGTAAAAGAATAGAAAAACATAAATATAAACCTTTCCTATGGCTTAAACATGAAGTCTCCGAAATAATTTATGGTGGCAAAAAATCTGCCATAAAATCTGCAATGAGAAATTTGGGTGTTAAGATTAAAGCATTAAAAATATCCGATGATGATGGTAATACCCCAGAAAGATTAGAAAATGGTTATAGATTTCTAGCAGAATGTACTGGTAGTTACACTAATCTAATCTCATTTTTTAAAAATGGTGGTGTCGATATATTTAGTGAGAAATATAAAAAATTATTTGTTAAGTTTTCTCCAAGTGAACAATTCTTAATGCAAACTGGTATGAGATTGTTCAAGGGTATGGATGATTATGATGATTTACATAGGCTTCAGTTTGACCTTGAAACAGAAGGTCTTGAACCAGAAACAAATGCAATATTCCAAATAGGTATAAAAGATAATAGAGGATTTGAATATGTATTGGAAACCAAGGGAGACACCCCAAGTGATAAAAGAAACTCAGAAAGAAAAATTATAACCGATTTTTTTAAGATAATTAGTGAAATATGCCCAGATGTTATTACTGCATATAATTCTGAAAATTTCGATTGGCCATTTATTAGGGTTAGATGTGAAATTTTAGGTTTAGATATAAAAAATGTCGCTAAGACACTAAAATATAATTATAATATTAGATGGAAAGATTCACTACTTAAATTAGGTAGTGAAGTTGAAGCCTATCAACAAACCCTAATGTGGGGCTATAATATCCTAGATATATCACATGCCGTTAGAAAGGCACAAGCCATAAATTCAAGCATTAAAAAATGGAATTTAAAATATATCACCCAATTCTCTGGTGTGGCTAAAAAGAATAGAGTTTATGTCCCAGGCGAACTTATATATAAAACATGGTCAGATGCCTCTGATTTTGCATTTAATGACACGGATGGTAGTTGGTATAAGATAACTGGAGAAAGTCCCTTAAAAGAGGGTTATTTAACCGTTAAAGGGGATTATATTATTCAAAGATATCTATTGGATGACCTTTGGGAAACTGAACAAGTTGATGGTATATATAATCAAGCGGCATATTTGGTGGCAAAATTGCTTCCAACGTCTTATGCAAGGAGTTCAACCATGGGAACAGCAACCCAATGGAAATTAATAATGTCGGCTTGGTCATATGAAAATAACTTAGCAATACCAAACACCACAGAAAAAAGAAACTTTACGGGTGGTTTATCAAGACTTTTAGAAGTTGGTTTTGCTAGGGGTGTTATAAAGCTTGACTTTGCCGCACTTTATCCAAAAACACAAATAACACATAAGATATTCCCAATTATTGATATATCTGGGGTAATGGAAGGCTTATTAACATATATTGTTGATAAGCGTGATGAATTTAAATTCTTAACTGGTACACATAAAAAAGAATATAAAAAACTTATTGACCTCCTTGAAAAACACTTACATAAATTAACCCAAGATAGAATAAATAAAGCAAATATAATGATAGCAGAAGAAAAGAAAAAATCTTCTGATTATGATAAAAAACAATTACCACTTAAGATATTTGCGAATTCATTTTTTGGGGCATATGGTGCACCATATATATTTAATTGGGGAGATTCTGATTGTGCTGAGGAAACAACCTGTAGAGGTAGACAATACTTAAGATTAATGGTCAGACACTTTACAGAAAAATATGGATTTAGAGCACTTGTTATGGATACTGATGGGGCAAACTTTACAATACCAGATAATATAAATTCTGTAACATATATTTGTAAAGCAAATCATTGGAAAACAAAAAAATATGAACCAGGAAGTGTTTTGGTTGGGGTAGAAGCTGTGTTGGCTGAATTTAATGAAAAATATATGCATGGTAGAATGGGGTTAGATGTTGATGATATTTGTGAATCAACCATTAATTTTGCAAGAAAGAACTATGCTAACCTAATTGATGGAAAGGTTAAGCTTGTTGGTAATTCAATTAAATCCAAGGCAATGCCAGTATATATTGAAGAATTCTTAGATAAGGGTGTTAGGTTATTATTAGATGGTAAGGGTTATGAATTTATTGAATGGTATTATAAATATGTTTATGACATATATGATTATAAAATACCTGTCGCAAAAATAGCATCAAAATCTAAGGTAAAGATGCTCCCAGAAACATATAAAGATGTATATTGTAAACAAAAAAATAAAGTTGGGAATTATAAGGCTAGGCAAGCCCATATGGAATTAATCTTAAAGACTGAATTAAATGTTAATTTGGGTGATGTTATATATTATGTTAATACTGGTACAGCCAAGTCGCATAGTGATGTGAAAGCCATAAAAGATAAGGAAACGAAGGAAGTTGTTGAAATAAAATTTAATTGCAAATTAATCCCACAAGAACAATTGGATAAAAATCCAAACCTAACAAATGATGAATATAATGTTGCAAAATATCTTGATGCCTTTAATAAGAGAATAAAACCACTTTTGGTTTGTTTTGACCCCGAAATAAGAGATGAAATTATTATTAATGTTTATAAGGATAAGGAAACAAAACTTATTAAGTTGGCTGACAGAAGTGTATTCACAAAAAAACAATGCACATTAATTGCTGGTAAGCCATTTAAACCAGAAGACCAAGACACTTATGAAGCACTTATGATAATGGAAGATAAGGAAATTAGATTCTGGGATTCTGTTAATAAGGTTCCAAATAATATTGAAGAAACCGAATGGGAAGAAGTTAGACAAGATTGGAAAGAAAGAAGTTCTGAAAAAATACTTAGTGACGAATCAATTGATTATATTCAAGAAGTTTCGGAACGTGATAGGTCTGGTGAATTTTAATATGTTATCAAATGAATATTCTAAGTTTCCCATAATTACTTAGGTTTTTTATTAAGTGATTCAATTATTCGCTTTTTAAGTAAGTCAATCGACTCATTTTTAGTTTTTTTATTATTAAAGCTTGGTCCTAATTTATTTATTGGTATTTTAATAGTTTTTGGTGATTTATCACCTTTAACATTAATTGTATATTTTCTTTTATCGTTAAATGTTATTTCGTTAAATTTCTTATCCAATTGTTCAATACTTATTTTTAATTTTGGTCCATTGGATGAAATTATTCTGTGAATCTGAACATCACCCAAATATTCACCTTGAATTATAGTATTTAATTCTGGATATTTTCTTTTTATTTTTCCAGCATTAATCCAATCATTTCTAATACCAATAACTTCGCAATCCCCACCAACCGTAGCACTTATAAAATCATCGTTATATTGTCCACCAGACCTACCGCATTCACATTTTCTCCATTTAGTATGTATGAGTCTTACAAC
>SPKZ01014657.1_pt1 | contig 50411 bp, 39 predicted proteins | sample 2456571 | NCBI WGS metagenome assembly SPKZ01 (sample SAMN11192286, study PRJNA482655) | marine metagenome | biome: ENVO:00000447; feature: ENVO:00000244|ENVO:00000211|ENVO:00000569|ENVO:00002023; material: ENVO:00002151; isolation source: ocean water from marine abyssalpelagic zone ...
AAAATAACGGGCTCGTTAAGTTTTTGAGGGTTATTTGAGGGTAGTAGCATTATTCATCCATAATAAATTGGATGTAGGTTAATTATAATTTCATGAAATATAAGGAATGATAAATGAAGATAATAAAAATATTTATATTCTTCTTCGCGTTATGTAGTGGGTATGTAAATGCGAACGAAGCCAAGAGTATTAATGACATGTTAATTACTGCAAAAATCGCCGGAATGTGTGGAGCTATATCCCAAATAGTTACTTTTCAAGAAACCACAAAAATGCCTAAAGGTGATGAGTTCGTACTACGTTTTCTCAATACCGAAGCAGCAAGGCTTGGAAAAAGCGTGACGGAATTTCTACAAGACTGTGTTGCTGCCTCACAAAAATATGGAGACTTATCTCGCGAGTTAGACATTTTAGCCAAGGAATAGTTGGCGATAGGATGTCTATACGGGTTAATGGCATTGATGCGCCAGAGCTACGCGGTAAATGCGAGTAAGAGAACAACTAGCAAGGAAAGCAAAACAATTCACTGTAGGGCACCTGAGAGCAGTTAAAAGCATTGCTCTTAAAGACATAAAGCGCTGTAAATACTTTAGATTGATAGCTGGTGTTAGTTATAGGACTATATGAATACTATTTTAAAAAATCATAATAGAAGATTTTTCCCTACTCACAGAGGTAACGCAAATGAGATTAATATTCTTAGTCGTTGGCATTATATTATCAGCAACATTATTGGCATCTGAGAGTGACAATTTAAAAGAGTACTTTAACCATAAAAAAGTCGGGCACAGTGCTGATTTTGGCGTATTTAAACATGATACTGATTATGTTATTTCTGTTCATGGCTTTGATAGGGATTTAGACGTATGTTTAGAAATTGTATCAATGCTCAACCAAGAACAACCTGACACATATTCCTGTAAACCCCTAAATCATGAAAAACCTTAACAGTAGCTTGGAAGTTACTTGCTATAAGCTAAAAGCGTCCAATAGGCGTCCAATAGGCGTCCACGAAATGTATTTACACAATATTTTATAATTAAAAATAATAAGGGTAGGCAATCGTTACTTGACTAATTACTTGACTAAAAATCAAATTATTATCTATTTGTAAGTGGTTACTTACTAGAAGAGATTATGAAAATGGTGGGCCTTCCCAGACTTGAACTGGGGACCTGCCGATTATGAGTCGGACGCTCTAACCAACTGAGCTAAAGGCCCATTTTCATTTACTTGGACATTTTCTGGATTTTTCTTTTGTTGAATTAATTGTTACCACTTCAACAAAGCGCGTGCAGTATAAGCATTTTTTATTTTATTGTCACCTACTGAGCTATAATATTTTGTTTTTATTTACTGTTAGCTCATTTGTTGAACAGAAGGAGTATAAAATAAATTAAAAAAGAAAAATAACAGCTCTTGAATTCAAATATTAAGTGCAATCAGTTATGCAATTAGCAAAACCTCTGATTACCTCGTCAATAATTCATGAGGGATTTTATACCCAAACCACCTCAATATGCGAGTTTCAGGATGCCTGAGCAAATCATGAGCAAGGCACAACTTTGCACCTATCATGGCGATAGGGCTAGCTTCATCATTATTTGAGAAAACCTCTAGCTTCAAAGGTAGCCATTTTAAGCCAAAAACAACCCTTGCGTGTACGCAATAGTGACAGTGATCATAAACAAATAAACGCATAACAAGTTTCGAGTAACAAGCCATGTGGTGAAATTAGTTAATATTACACCACACTAAACTTGCTACTCGTCGTTACTTATTGCGCTTTAGCATTCACTTCAGCTTCATCATTATCAAGGGCTAGCTTGTAGCCAAATGAAACATGATGATAACGAGCACTTGAGTAATCGTCATGGATAGCGAAACCAAAGTTATACACTTTACCCGCTTCAATGCTGATATCGCCTGCTTTGTCTGATTTCAATTTACGTTTAATAACCACAGACCAAGTACCATTTTTCAGTGCCGCTTCTACTTCAGCTCCTTGACCGCCATGCATATCACGAGAAGCTAAAATTTGTCCGTCTTCTACTGCACCGGTACCTGATTTATAGCGAATAATATCCATAAATTGATCAGCGTCTTGTGCGGCGGTAATATCAGCTTCTCCTTTAAGCTTATCCCAACCACCTAGCGCTTTACCACCACGACCTTTTAGCTCTAACTTAGTACGGGTTTCTTTCAAATACTTAGTGACACCCATTGCAGAGCCACTTCCAGAGCCCGTATTGAAATTTAAACGTTTAGCTAAATCACTGCCTTTTAATGCATCTTGTTTTGGCGCAAATGGCATTGAATTAGCATCCGCATGACACGTAGCCCAGCAACCCGCACGATCAGCGTATTCAACGTCATCAGTGGCAATCATAAAGGCTAACTTCATTGGGTTTTCTGGGTCCATTTTACCGCCTTCAACAAAAGGCACTGGCGCATGGTCACCGTCACTCCAAGTAAACCTTAAGTAAAGGTGATCATTATCGTGAGTGGCATCACTAGTGACATCAATACTGCCTCGTTTACCGGGAATGATATTCTCTTCGATTATTTTTTTACTTTGGCCACTAACAATGTTTTGTCCGATATCAGCAATTTCTTCACCATGACATTCGATGCAGCGATCACCTTTAGTGAACGCGCGCTTACCACCATGTCTGCGACCTAAAATCCATTCAAGTGACGCGGTACCAGGGTAAAACACACCAATATCCGTAGAGTTTGCTTTACTCCAATCAACATTGATATTACTTGCTGGTGTTGGCGTTTTTTTACTTGATACTGACGATTTTGTCTCTGTTGCTCTAGTGGCTAAAGCTTGGGCAACAGCATCAGCAATTTGTTGTTCAACTTTTGCTTTCTCAACCGCCTTATCTGCTTTAACTTGTGCTCTTTCCGCTGCTTCTTTAGCTTCAACTCGTGCTAATCCTTCAAGATAGGCTTGTGGAACTTCACGAATATAATCTGGATTTGGCGCTTCCAGTGCTTCTAGTGCTTCATCAGATAATTTATCACGCACGCTGTTATGAGCAATACCCTTGTGACAGTCAATACAGGTTTGCCCTATTTCAAAAGCATTTAAATGTTGTTTACGGGCACGAGGTTTTTGAAATTCTGGGTTCATAGATTCAAAATTATGACAATTACGACATTCTCTTGAGTCAGTATCTTTCATCGCTTTCCAAACACTTTGTGCCAGCTCAAAGCGATGCTCATTGAATTTTTCTTTGGTGTCTAATTTACCCGTTAACCAAGAGAATACTTCTTTAGAAGCTTGGATTTTACGAACAACTTTATGTATCCATTCTTTAGGTACATGACAATCAGGACAACCAGCACGAACACCTGTGCGGTTTAAGTGATGAATAGTTGGCTTATATTCTTGATAAACATTATCTTGCATCTCATGACAACCGATACAAAATTCAGTGGTATTGGTTGCTTCCATTGCAGTGTTAAAGCCACCCCAAAAAACAATACCAGTAATAAAGAAGATGACGGCACCGGAAACAGTAGTACCCAATATTAGTCGACGAGACCAGAAACTCGGTTTTGTAAATTTATTATTTGTCATGCTGATTCCTACGAACGAATGACTCGTGATGATTAAATCAAATTATCTGTTATTTTCTATAACAGCGTATCAGTGTATATACCCAAACAACTTAAAAAACTGATTAAAGTAAAGTGGTTTGCCTATATATCTTGATATAAAAAAAGGACATGACATCAGCCATGTCCTTGTGTAACTACCTTGTAAGCCGTTTTTATTTTGACCTTTGTCGGAATAAATTCCGACCTACAAGTTGTTAATAATCTTTTCAACTTTAAGCTGTATGTTTAAAGTTCAAGGAAAGAGCACGGAGTTGACGTTAGTCAATGAGTACTCTCGACGATGAAATTTAGCCTTACAGCAACAAGGTGAAGATTATGCTAAGTTTTGTGGTTTACACGGTTGTAAACATTAAACTTACCTGTTGGCGTAGTTAAACCTTTAATGCGATATAGCTCTTTAAGCGTTTTTGCATCATAAACTACGATTTCACCAAGAGGTTTGCTCGCTTCTTTACGGTTCCAAACTGAAACCCATACTTCAGTACCACCTTTGTTAAATTCCATATGTAGCGCTGCTTTACCTGGCTCTGTTGTTACACGGATAGTTTTAACAATTTCGTGTGTGTCTTTATCAAACACTTGCACTGACTGTTGAATTTCTGGTTCTGGGTGTTTCAGTTGATCAGCCCATACATACTGAGAATTTTCGTGGGTACGAATAAAGGCACCTGCACCATCAGTTTCAACTTCGTAACAAATTTTCCAAGCACTATCAGGGTGATTGATTGGATCATTACCCCAAACAGATACTAGACCAGTACCTAAATGTGTTGTGCCGCCAACAGGGCCACATTTTTTATCAATCCAGTTAGCACCAGGGCCAGGATGTGGCAAAGTGTCAACATCAATCATCGCTTCTAACTTGCGCGTTTTACTATCAATAATTACCATTTTATTTGATGCGTTAGCAGCAATTTGGAAGTAACGACCGGTTGGGTCGAAGAAACCGTCATGTAAGAATTCCGCTGAATCCATTTGTGTGATATTAAGATTGTCTAAATCACTGTAATCAACTTGCCACATTTGACCTAATTCTTTAACTGCAACCATAAACGTTGGTTCATTAGGTGTAGTGTAGATAGCCGCAACACGTGCTTCGTTAATGAATTCACCTTTAGTATTGTAGCCACGAGTTGAAACAACTTTAAGTGGGTTCAAGGTTACAGCGTCCATGATAACGAAATGCGAAGGCCAGTAACCGCCAGCAATTACGTATTTACCGTCGCCAGAAACAGCGATATCACGTGCGTCATAAGCCATTTTAGTTTCAGCAACTAACATTTTGTCAGGTGTTTGCCATAAATCAATTTTAGTGACTTTACCGTCACGACCGATAGTGTACCAGAAACGACCTAAATCTTTAACATGTTGTGTTGCGTGATGCTCTGTACCTTTAATGACATGTACCGCATAACCGGTATTGATATGAGTGATAATTTTTTTAGTATCACCATCAATAATTGCCACTGTACCTGCATCACGTTCGATAACGATGAAGAAGTTGTTCCAATTAAGATTATGTTGAGGCTTAGTCGGGTAGTCTTTAGGGGCAACAAATTCTTTAGTATGAGCACGCATTTGCGTAATTGACATTTCCGGTGGAATCGGTGGTGTCATTTGAATAAACGTTGCCATATTAGCAATTTCTTTTTTGGTAAAAATGTCATCAAAGTTATTCATGCCACCTTCAGTACCAAGCGAAATTATTTTTTCTAAACGCTTTTGACCTTTTTTCATCGTGCTTTTTGGCTCTAAGTTTTTACCTGTAGCGCCTTTACGCAAAGTACCATGACAACCAGCACAGCGTTGGAAGTATTGTAATTTTGCTTGTTCAAAATCAGCTTCAGATAGTGTTGGCTCTGCTGCCGATACGGACATACTGATACCGCCAACTGCCATCCCTATAGCTAAACCTAGTGCTGAAAGACTATATTTAATGTTTTTCATCGGTTACTCTCCAGATATTATTTATTATTGTGTTTGCTTCTTTATTCACTAATACCTGTTCTTTCCAAAATACAGGCACTAAATGTTTCTGAATGTAACTATCTGCTTATTCGACTTGTAATAATGTGATTCAGATCAAATTTTTAAAAAAATTACCACTAATAGTAAAACAAGTTGATCAAGGTCAATAAATCAAAACAAACAGTTTGCTTTACCACCGAATAATCACCTATATTCTTTGATGAATAATCAACCTCAATAACTTAACCCTATTAAAGTTAAGGTTTTTCTAAAAGAAGAGCAAAAGGTATAAAAATGAACAATCGTACTAAATCTTTTATTTATGCAATGGCAATAGGTCTTATTATTGTTATTATATTTCTTGGCTTTTTATCAAGCTTCACTAACCCTGTCTCTTGGCTATTAATTGGCGCTTTATTGCTTATTCCTATTTTTTATAAAAAGTCAGCACAGTCTAATCAAATTCAATGGAAAGATGAGTACAGTGTCGGTATCACCCATATAGATCAAGATCACAAAAAGCTAATCTTGCTATTAAATCAATTTACTGTTGCCTATGATCACGCCATGAGTGAAGTATTTGAAAAAGAAGCACTAGAAAAGTTGATTGATTACACTAAATATCATTTTGAACGCGAAGAAAAAATGATGCGCGAAAATGATTACCCTGACTTTATTGCTCACCAAGCCAAGCATCAAGAAATGATCGAGCAAGTAAATAGGTTTGTCGATTTATATAATGAAAAAGGTCACGATGCTTTAAAAGATATTAGCGAATATTTAACCGTTTGGTTAATTAGACATATTAATGGTACCGATAAAGAGTATAGCCAATACCTTAATGAACGTGGTGTTCATTAAACTCCCCTTCGACTGCTTAACGCTCAGGGCAGCGGCCTATTTACCGCTTGTCCTGAGCTGTCAAAGAGTCGAATTATCCTTACCAAGCATACTTTATTTGCAACGAGGCATTAACACCGGGTGCAGCTAGGGTTGCTAATAATGGATCATCCACAGTAAAACCATTTACATCAGACCAACGCCAATATTGACGATCGGTAAGGTTATTAACCGCGGCAGCTAAAGTTAATTGCTCATTAAAGTGATAATTAACAATTAAATCAACAGTGGCATAACCGGTTGTCGTTGCTAGCGCTACGGTTTTAGTTGGATCTTTAGGATTGCTGGTATCAATATCTGATTTAGCATCAACAATGTTGGCATTTAAAGCAATGGATACACTTTCATTCGCATTTAACCATTGCACACCTAGTAGCGCATGATTAGGTTCAATTTCATTTAGTGGTTGATTAGTTTCATTATTTTCACCCTTGCTCCAAAACATATTGACATAAGTAGTCATACTATCGCTATCAGTTAATAAGCTATCAAAATGACCTTGATAACTAAATTCAAGCCCATAAATTTGGGCACGATTGATATTTTGTGATTGGAAGATTACTCGTCCAACCGTTGGATCAAAACCTAAATTCACTTTTGTTTGAATAAAGTCTTGATATTCATTATAAAAACCAACTAAATCAATTTCATGCTTAGCACCACTATAGTTATAACCAATTTCATAGCCATCGGTGGTTTCTGATTTCAAATCAGGGTTAGGTATTGCCCGCATTTTAAACAGTGGAATATCTAAACCTATGTTGGCATCTTCAAATGGTGGTGCTCTAAAGCCTTTCGCGTATTGCACATAAAGTTTGCTATCGCTATTAACTTGATACACTACACCTAATTTTGGTGAAACACTGCTTTCACTAATGTGAACCACTGTGGTGGTAGGGTTGTCTGCTAAATAAATATCGTCAGGCTTGGGGGTTAATTTATATTTGTCGTAGCGTATCGCTGGAATAATGGTAATAGCAGTGCCATCAAGTTTAATTTCATCATTAATATAAACACCTAGCTCTTCAACTTCAGAGATGGGAAAGTCTCTTAATGGAAATTCTTCTGTTAGAATATTATTGCTTGCATCGCCTGTCGCTATCGTAGTTTTTAAGCCGTTACGCAACTCTTCAGTTTTATTTTTGCTAAACTCAATACCATAACCAATATGTTGAGCAGCAAAACTCGAATCAATATTAGTATATAAGTTAGCTCTTAATCCTTGTAGCTGTTGCTCATAGAAAAAATCTCTATCATAATGAAAATCACTTGTTAAGCTCGTTCTTCTACTCGTTTCAGTTCTATTTTCATCACTTAATTGTTCAGTGGCAGTGTTTTGATGGTAATAGCGAATAATTCCCCCTTCTAACCAAGGCGAATCAAGTACAAAATCATAACTCACTACAAAATTTTCTCGCTTGGTTTCATCATCACCTAATAACAAAGAGGTCGACTTAAAACGTCCTAAACCTAATATTGATTGTAAATTTGTTTGTGCTGAACGCTTAAAATAGTCATAGCTAAAGCTGAGTTCTTGGTTATCAGAGATTTCATAAAAATATTTGACTAAAAATGCCTGTGTTTCATTGTCTTGAATATCTTTTGCGATATCACTATCAGTATTGCTATCAAATTCATGCCCTTTACGAAGAGACGCGGAAATAAGCACACTAGATGATTCATGACCAAAAGCAGTATTCACTGATATCGAGTTACTATCGTCAACAGAGTAGTAACCTGCCTTTAGCCCTAAATAAAAGGCGTTGTCAGTCTGACTTAACAGATCCGTTGGCTTTTTAGTGATAAATGAGATCACACCACCAATAGCATCACTACCATAAGTACTTGATGCGGGTCCACGAAGAATTTCAACCTGTTTGATCAAGTCAGGATCAATATAATTTCTACCTGAATTAGAGTAGCTACCAATATTAAATTGATCAGCTACAGGTACACCATCAATTTCTGTCGCGATACGATTACCAGATATCCCCCTAATGGCAATACTTGAATTACCAAAGCGACTGCCCGAACTAACAACATTAATACCCACTTCATAACGAAGTAAATCGGCAATATCATGTATTAATTGCTTGTCTATTAATTCGCTATTAATAACAGATACCGCGCCAACAACGTCCTGCACTTTTCGAGGCGTTTTACCGATAACAACCAACGTTTCAATATTTTCATCAATGCCTTGGTGAACAACGTCGTCATCGGCAATGCTATAAGTGCTAGGCAATAGCACACTAGCTAGAGCAACAGTTAATAAAGACTTTTTAAACATTTCTTTATCCTTTATTTTCTAAATTAAGTTTATAAATAATTGCCACTATTTATAAAGCAAAATAAATGCTAAGCAGTGATCTAAGTCAAAAGAGTAAGTAACTTTAATTAAGCAACAAGCATTTATATTAAAAAATAGATCTATATCATGCTTTTATTACAGCAAAGTTATCCACTACCACACTAAAATTATGCCGTGCTAAATTTCATCCTTTTAATATTTGCTGATTTAAATCAATAAACGCTGCCCACATCCATTCGAGATCAATTTTGTGTCGAGATATGGAGAAAAAATAGAAATGGTAAACGAAATGTGCGAGTCATTAGCTTACGTGCCTATGTAGATTACTCAGGCTCAAATGTAGGTCGGAATTTATTCCGGCAATACTATCAACTGGTGCTAATTTGTCGTACTAAAGTACGACCTACAAAAAATAAAGACATTAAATTCTTCTTCCTGAGCCAAGTGCATAGGCATGTTAGCTTATAAGTAAGTTAATTAGGGTAATGGTCGCTAATAAGCCAAAACGGACATTCGACCACTTGCTTGGGTCGACTGTACAGGCTATATATCATCACCCGCCTAATGGCTGATTTAAGTAAGCCGCCAACGCTGAAGCGTGTATAATGCGGTCAGTAATTATCACTAAATAGATAAACGATATGCTCGGCTACTACCTTCATACAATAAATGCCAAACAAGCGCTAGAGGCCATCGCCAAAGGACTGTCCTGCGTCCACCTTTCCACTGATCTGAATATTTCGGAACGGGAATTTTCCATAAGTGATCAGGGTCTAGTCCTCGACGATGACAATCAACTTTCCATTGACGAACTAAAAAAAATCGTCAAGAAAACACAGCGAATCTACCTCTGTCACGATGGAGATATGGTTCCGCTGGAAGACCGCAGCTCGGGCTACTACAAGCTAGTTCCCACATCTGGCGCACCGCTGCTAGAAATTAGCGGCGTTAAGATGCATATATCCAAGGGAACAGATCCCTTTACTAGTGCCTCCGAGATGGCTCAACAGGCGGTACGTAAGGGTGACAAGGTATTGGACTGCTGTAGCGGACTGGGCTATGCAGCCATCGCTGCCCACCGACTAGGGGCAAGCGAAGTGCTTAGCATAGAGCTGAGCCGGGAGGTTATGGGGCTGCGCGCGCAGAACCCTTGGTCAAACGATTTGGGCAACGAGGGTATTGTGCAACGTCAGGGCAGTAGCTTTGAGCTTATAAAGACAATGTCTACGACTTCCTTCGATTCGGTCATTCACGATCCACCGCGTTTTTCTCTTGCTGGCGAGCTTTATAGCGAAGAGTTCTATCGGGAAATATTCCGAGTATTGCGCCGTGACGGACGGCTTTTTCATTACACAGGCAATCCACACGTAGTAAAGAAGGGTAGCAGCTTTGTTGACGGTGTCATCCGCCGGTTAAAAGCGGCTGGTTTCAAGAACGTGGTCAAGGTCGAGCATCTGATGGGAGTCAGTGCACAGAAAAAATAACATAAAAAAGGCAGCTAATTAACAGCGGGTGTCCTAGTTAGCTTTTGCTTAAAAAAAAGGTCTATAATACTAAAGCTTAGCATGGCCTAATAAGCTATTACTGAACAATTACTAAACAATCAATAAAGCATAAATAAGGTACCCCATTAATGTTCTCAACTTTATTTAAAGCAAAACCCGTTATAGATGACGAAAGCAAAGAATGGATTTTTGACACCTTTGCTTGGTGTATCGAGCAACTTGATAGCGACTTTTTTAACCATAAAAGTGAGTTGATTTTACCTAACAATAGCTTCTATCCGGGTAGTTCCAGTAGTGTCGAAGAAATGGCTGCAATCATCTTTGCTAATACTAGTAAATACACTGGCATGGCATCATGGCCGCTAAGGCTAGTATCAAATGATAGCTTTACCCCAAAACCAATGCCTCAGCTGTCTTTTGAATCAAGGCTGCGTGGTGAAAACGCTAATATAAGTGCAAATTCCACCGCTGAAAAAAGTTCTCAAGTTAGTAGTGCCGTAAGCTATAAAGTAGAGGGTGAGCAACTAATACCGACAATACCACCTTCAACACCGACAATAGACATTGCTTTTCACCCAAGCCAGCTTAACCAACCGCAAGATTTTATTGCCTATTTAGTACAAAGTCAGGCGGCTATTTTAGTCAATCAACATGGACAGCTTACCCCAGGTGGTAAAGAGGTATTAGCGCAAACTATTGATTTAGTCGCTTGTTTTATGGGCTTTGGCGTTATTTTTGCCAATACCGCTTATCAATTTAAAGGGGGTTGTGGTTCGTGCAACAACCGAAACCTTAACCGACAAGCAGCATTGCCTGAGCTAGAAACAGTTTACGCCTTAGCCTTATTTAGCGTAATCAAAGGTAGTGATATTAAACCGATAAAGAAAGAACTAAAATCTCATTTATATAAACCTTTTCGCCAAGCACACAAAGAGATTACCCTGTACTTACAACAAACTACTAACCCTGCTCACGCATTGCTAACAAGTAACGCGAGTTAGTGCTGGCTAACGCTTCCAAAATACGTTGATTAACGCACCGAGCATTATTAAGCCACCACCCATGATGGTGGTGGCAACAGGTACTTCACTAAAGTACGCCCAACCGATAAATACCGAAAACAGTACTTGCACGTAGGCATAAGCGGTTGCTTTGTTGGCATCGGCGCAGTGTAGTGCTTTTGTTAACCCCACCTGCCCTATTTGGGTGAATATGCCCACTAAAATCAATAAACCCATCGCCGCTAAACTAGGCATAACAAAATCACTGCCTAACATGATCATTGAAACGGGCAAGGCAATCATAGGGAAGTAAAAAATAATGACCGAACTGTTATCTGTTTTGGTCAATTTTTTAATAATAATATAAGCAACAGCGCTACCAAAAGCCCCCAGTACACCCGCGATAATACTTAACCATGGATAATGTACACCACTGTCTAATTGCAAATTTGGCTGAATAATAAGGAATAAGCCCAGTAAGCAAAGGACGATACAGGCGATTGTTGAACGCTGTATGATTTCTTTCAAAAAAAACAATGCCAAAATAGCGGTAAACACCGGATGCAAATACTGTAATACGGTCGCTTCTGCCAAGGGTAACGTTGTTACCGCATAGTAAACAAGCATCAGCGCAAACGTGCCAACGGTGCCGCGCGCAATTAACAACACTTTATTGTGCCCAAACATAGGTATTTTTTTACGCTTAATATCAGCGTAACTAATTATGCCCGAAACGATAGATCTTACCGCGACAATTTCGAGTACCGGAATACCTAAGCCGTTTACCTCTTTGACACAGGCAGCCATAAAGGCAAAGCCTAATGCTGAGATCAACATATACCAAACGCTCATTGGCATTGAATTTTTTATGGTGGTGAACATTGACGCTTGTACTCAAATAGAAAAAGGAAAGTTATACTCTGTTTAAGCAGTATATTTATGCATAGCTGTAAACAGCGGGGTAATTCTATCTCTGATAGCTTGATACCTTTGTTGTTCGCATAAGCCAAAGCCCGACAATTGTCTGACTTTATTACGGCCAAATAATGGCACTGTCATGCCGGAAAAAAAACGACAGTAGCTTTCCAGTGACAAGGGTTGGTTTATTTTATCTTTAAGTCGTTGTGCTAATTCCTGCATACCTTGCGTTAACGCTTCATCACTGGGCCATGGGATTTTTGTATGAGAGTGTTCAAGTACTGCTATTTGACCACGACAAACACTACAGTGACCACATTGTGGGACTGCGTTGGTGTTAGGGTTGCTGCTATCTAACTCATTACCGTCAAAAATATCATCATCAAAGTAACGGGCTAAGCTTACGGTTAAACATGTGTCTAGTTGAAAAAAACGTACTAAAGTAGCGATACGTTTAATCTCTTTTTCTTCGTTATCTTTAAAGTAGCTACTGAGATTTTGGCACAAGCTCGGCTCAGCTAATTCAGTCAAGTTTATTTTAAAAACCTCAGTAATGCCTTTTGTTTCAAGCACTATCAATTGTTGTTCTTGCAGGTATTCAAGGGCAGCAATAACTCGATTACGCTCAATACTTTTATCTTGTAGTAAAGTATCAAAATTTAAACTGCCCCAGACCTTTTTAAAAGCAGTAGCGCTAAAAATGCGCCGTAAAAAATCTTGTCGCTGTTCATTAAAGCGGCTAATAATTTCAGCTTGGGGTTGTAACAGTTTAATTTTAAAATCAGCAAAATAAGCATAAAGTGGCTCAATCACGCCGGCAAGCTCTAGCTGTACTAATAAAGTTTTCAGCGGTAACTGTTTAATATTAACGGCATTAGACAGTTGCAATATTTGTAGCTCCCACTTTCCTTCAGCTTGGCTGTCGTAGGCGTTTGTTATTACTTCTGCTTGTATTGAGTTTAATAGCATTTCAATGCCAGTAAACTCGGGTGTATCACCATAAACAAAGTTTTCCACGGTATTTAATCCGTCAAGGTTTGCTAGGGTAAAACATTGCGCAGGCAAACCATCTCGCCCTGCCCGGCCTATTTCTTGACTATAATTTTCAATAGATTTTGGCAAGTCGTAATGAATAACAAAACGTATATCGCTTTTATCTATGCCCATGCCAAAGGCAATGGTAGCAACAATTACCTGTATTTTACCTGCCATAAAATCTTGCTGAATTTGACTACGGGTATCACTGTCAAAGCCGGCATGATAAGCACAAGCATTAAACCCTTGCTGCGTTAAGTATTGTGCAACTGTTTCAGCCGAATGTTGCAAGGTAACGTAAACAATACCTGGACCTTGTTGCGCGGTAATTATTTGTGCTAGTTGCTTATCTTTATGTGCCTGCGTAACAGGCAATACGCTTAAATCAAGATTTGCTCGATAAAAGCCAGTTTGTACAATGTGCTCGTCTCGAATGGCAAACTTAGCCGCCATGTCTTGTTTTACTTTACGCGTAGCCGTGGCGGTAAGTAATAACACCAGAGGTATTTTTAACGCTTGGCAGTAACTGGGCAGTTTCAAATAATCAGGTCTAAAGTTATGACCCCATTCAGAAATACAATGGGCTTCATCAACCACCAACATAGACACAGCTACTGATTCAATAAATTGTCTAAAACGCTCGTTTTTAAAGCGCTCTACCGACACCATCAAAATGTTAATATCACCACTGCGCACCCCTGCCATTACGGTTTGTGCTTCATTAGCTTTTAAAGTCGAATCTATACTGGCCGCCGCAATACCTTTACTCGCAAGAAACGCCAATTGATCTTTCATTAACGCCAATAAGGGGGAAACCACCAGGGTTAAATGGGGTAAGTGCAAGGCGGTTAATTGGTAACATAAAGACTTGCCCGAGCCAGTAGGAAATATAGACAAGCTTGAATGCCCGCTAAGTAGCTGGCTAATAGTTTGCTCTTGCCCTTGACGAAATGAGTCAAAACCAAAAGTAGTTTTTAGCGATTGTTGAATAGTCACTTTAACTTTCTGCCGCCACTACTGAAATCTCAACCAATAATGCTTCTCTTGCCATTTTAGCGGCAACGCAAGCACGCGCTGGTGCAAACCCTTCTGGTACCCAAGCATCCCATACCGCGTTCATATCAGCGAAATAACTCATGTCTTTAACATAAATGGTTGCCGATAAGATATGCTCTCTGTCACTACCCGCTTGTATTAATAGCGTATCAACTTTATCAAGCATGGTTTGTGTCTGCTCGGTAATATCTTTGGTGGCATCAGCGGCAACTTGACCGCATAAATAGATGGTACCGTTATGTTTGACGATACGACTCATGCGTTGTTTTGTTTCTTGTCTTTCAATAGACATTATTATTTCTCCAACATATCAATAAATTTTTGTGATTGTTCAATGGCTAAATTCATTTCTTTAATCAGTGCGCTAACATCTTTTTTAATTGAAACCATTTCACCTTGTAATGCACCAACCGCTTTAGCATTTAAGTTATGCTTTAAAAATAGACTATTGTCTTTTAGTGCTGATAAAACAGGTGCCATTTTACTTTCAGCTTTGCGCATAGACTTAATTAATGACTGATAACGACGTTGTGTTTCTCTTAATGTAATTGCGCTTTGTCTTTTTAGGTTAGTACTCGAAATCTGTTTTATTTCATCTTGCCATTCGTCAAATAAAGCATCTGCGACATCTTCTATTTTTTCAATACGTGAACTGACATGCTCAGCCGCTTCTTTAGAGTCTTCATACTGCTCTTGAATGACATGGTATTGGCTTTCAAGGTCGCCGCCATCAAAGTTAATTAAGGCCGTCATTTCTGCTAATGCTGATTTAAATTGCGCTTGAGCCTCTTGCTGTGATTCTTTGGCGTCAACGACACGATCAACCATGATGTCACGCTTGTGAATTCCTATTTTTTCCATGGCTGAATAATAGGCACTAGAGCATGATGCTAACGTAAAAATACTGATAATCACGCATAGCGTTTGACTAAACTTCAACACGGTGAATTCCTTATAATAATTATTTTTTTCATTATATACCCAAGCCACTTCAAGATGCGAGTTTCAGGAGGTAACACGGGGGTATACTTTATATTATCGATAACTGAATGGCGTAGAAATAATTCATGTATTTATCGTTATTATTCCATGTTTACCCTAAGCGGCAACCGATCCATGCTAAACCTGTTAACTTACCAGTAGCGCTACCTTTGCTATTTAAGGAAAATAGTTGTAACGGTCAATTAAAATTGTAAAAATCTTAAGTCATTTATTATTGAGAATATCTGCAATAAAAATAAAAAACTATTGATTTTCAATGGATAAACCTTTTTAATCAATACTGAAGTGGGTAAAGGTTGCTAATTTATAGTTTTCTTTGCTGTCTAAATCTCTGTCAATATACTTAAAAGAGACATTATGAACTTACTAAATAATTTAGTGTTTAAACAAAAATTAATATTACTGGTGTTAATACCACTTTTAGCAACATCGTATTTTAGTTTAAGTAACTTAAATGCGTTAACATCAAAGCAAGGACAGCTTGAAAATATTCAAGAACTTATTTCCCTAACGGTCGCTAATAATGCACTTGTTCATGAGTTACAAAAAGAGCGTGGCGCCACTGCTGTATATCTTGGCAGTAAAGGAGATAAATTTTCTGATGAGCTAAAAGAGCAACGTAAGCTTACCAATCAAGCGCATATAAACTTAAATAAAAAGTTAAAAAACTTTTCTTCTAGTCATGAGAATGTGAATAAGATTCTTTCAACGATTCAAAGTGGATTATTAAAATTAGATAGCATCAGAGCTAGTTCAGATGATTTATCAATCCCACTAACTAAGGCTATTAGTTACTACACTACTCAACATCATCATATGCTCAGCTTAACTAGTTTCCTTTCAGTCATTAGCCCAACAGAAACAGTTGGTAATGCCATTTCGTATTATGCTTTTTTAGAAGCTAAAGAGCGAGCTGGTATAGAGCGCGCAGTTGCGAGTGGTAGTTTTGCAAAAGATGCCTTTACCCGAGCAGCCTTTCAAAAATTTATTAATCTAGTGGCTTTACAAGATAGTTATTTGGAACAATTTACTGCTAAAGCATCATTAAAAAATGTAAATGCTTATAAAAATACATTAACAAATGCTGCGGTAGTGGAAGTCAACCGAATGAGAGAGATAGCCGTATCTGTAGGTCAAAATGGTCCTTTTAATGTTGATGCTGGAATATGGTTTAAAAATGCTACGGCACGCATAAACTTACTAAAAGAGATTGAAAATGCAGTTGCTGATGAGTTCATTGCTGATATCGAAACACTACTTAATAAAGCAAATAACAATGTTATCGCTGATTTAGTTATTATCATTTTAACTTTTACTCTCACTATTTTTATTATTTACATTATTTTGGCAAATTTAATTAAACAGCTGAAAGAAATCTCAATAACAATGGAAAAAGTCACTGAAAATAATGATTTAACAATACAGGCAAGGGTTTTTGGTACCGATGAATTAGGTAATATTGCCAAAGGATTAAATAAAACACTAAACACCTTTTCTCATGCTATTACTGAAATAAAAAATAATAGCGTTTCTCTTGCGGCTTCCGCACAACAATCATCTATCATTGTTAATAATAATGTCACTAGTCTACAGCAGCAACGCGATGAAACTGCCCAAATTGCAACAGCAATCGAGGAAATGTCAGCAACGGTACAAGAAGTATCTCGCAATGCGAATCAGGCGATGTCATCGACACATCAAGTGAATGCTAAAGCGATAGAAAGCCAAACTGTTGTAGGGAATTCTTTAGCTGCCATTAATAGTTTAGCATCAGAAGTATCTGAAATAGGTTCTGTTATCTCTGGGCTGCATTCAACCACAACTAATATATCAAATGTTATTGGTGTGATTAAAGGTATTGCTGATCAAACTAACCTACTTGCCCTAAATGCAGCAATAGAAGCGGCAAGAGCAGGGGATCAGGGTCGAGGCTTTGCCGTGGTAGCCGATGAAGTTAGAACGTTAGCTCAACGCACCCAAGACTCTACCATTGAAATTGAAGAAATTATCAATCAATTACAAAGTGAAGCCAACCATGCCAACACGATGGCAATAGCCACTCAAAAACGAGCAGATGAAAGTATTGATGGTGCACATCAAATTGAATTATCACTCACAGGTATCGTAACGGCGGTCTCTGATATCAATTTAATGATAGAACAAATTGCGACAGCAGCAGAAGAGCAAGTGAGTGTTACAGAAGAAATCAATAAAAATGTCAATGATATAGATAAAAAATCTGCTGAAGTAACATCAGGAGCACAAGATGTATCTCTGGCATCTAACGAACAAGTAGAGATAGCGAATAACCTTGAAAAATTAGCGGCTAAGTTTTTAGTATAAGTAAGTAATTTCAGCACTACAAAGGAGTTACCGCTGAAGAGGATAAATTGTCACAAAAAACACGGATTTTAATAGTTTCTTTGCCTACCCAGGAAAGCAGAAAAATAACAGAAAAAAACCCCAAGGTATTTCAACCATTGGGGTTTTATAAAAATTGAATTTAATCATTAGGCGACGGAAAATCGTTCAAACTCTAGGAAAGCGCACGGAGCAGACGCTAGTCAGTGAGTACAGTTGGCAACGAAGTTGTTCGATTTAACAAGTCTAAAACTAAATTACTCCCATTCTATTGTGGCAGGTGGTTTGCCGGAAATGTCGTAAACAACGCGAGAAATGCCATCAACCTCGTTGATAATACGGTTAGAAACTAACCCTAAGAAATCATAAGGTAAATGTGACCAACGGGCGGTCATAAAATCAATCGTTTCAACACAACGTAAGCTAACTACCCAGTCGTATTTACGGGCATCGCCCATAACGCCGACTGAACGCACCGGTAAAAATACGGTAAACGCTTGGCTTACTTTTTGGTATAAGTCATGTTTGTGTAATTCTTCAATGAAAATCGCATCAGCGCGGCGTAATAAATCACAGTATTCTTTTTTCACTGCACCTAAAATACGCACCCCTAACCCAGGTCCAGGAAATGGGTGACGGTAAAGCATGTCATATGGTAAACCCAGCTCTAAACCAATTTTACGTACTTCATCTTTAAATAATTCACGTAAAGGTTCAACTAAACCAAGCTCCATATCATCAGGTAAACCACCAACATTATGGTGCGACTTGATCACGTGGGCTTTACCGGTAGCAGAAGCTGCTGACTCGATAACATCAGGATAGATAGTCCCTTGTGCTAACCATTTGGCATTTTTAAGTTTCTTTGACTCTTCATCAAAAACATCAATAAAAACACCACCAATGATCTTACGTTTTTTCTCTGGATCACTTTCATCGGCTAATTTATCTAAGAATCTATCTTCGGCTTTAACGTGAATAATTTTCAAACCAAAATGATCGCCAAACATATCCATCACTTGCTTGCCTTCATCTAAACGAAGTAAGCCGTTATCAACGAAAACACAGGTAAGTTTATCGCCAATAGCACGCTGTAATAACATGGCAACTACCGATGAATCAACACCACCAGATAGGCCTAAGATAACTTCATCGTCACCAATTTGCGCTTTCATTTTAGCGATAGCATCTTCGATGATAGTCGCTGAAGTCCATAGTTTTTCACACTGACAAATATCAACAACAAAGTGCTCTAAAATACGCATACCTTGCTTAGTGTGCGTTACTTCTGGGTGAAATTGTACGCCGTAGAATTGCTTATCTTCGTTGGCCATCGCCGCAAAAGCACAGCTATCAGTTTTAGCAACGGTAACAAAGCCTGCTGGAATAGCTGATACTTTATCGCCATGGCTCATCCAAACGTCTAACAAAGCATTACCATTGTCTGAAACACTATCTTCAATCGCATTAAACAAAGCAGATTTAGTTACTACTTCAACCGCAGCATAACCAAATTCCTTATGCTCAGAACTTTGTACACTACCGCCAAGTTGCTCAGCCATGGTTTGCATGCCGTAACAAATACCTAACACTGGTACATTTGCGGTAAACACATATTCAGGGGCACGAGGTGAATTAGCTTCCGTTACAGACTCTGGACCACCAGCAAGAATAATCCCTGTTGGGTTAAACTCTTTGATTTGCGCTTCAGTCACATCCCATGACCAAAGTTCACAGTAAACGCCTATTTCACGTACACGACGAGCAATAAGCTGGGTGTATTGTGAACCAAAATCTAAAATCAGTATGCGGTGATCATGAATGTTTTTACTCATGTTTGTTTTCCTACTATTTACCTAAAAGGTTTACTTAAAGGTATGGTTATAAATAACAACACCTCGAACTTTACATAGTTCAAGGTGTTTGAATTTTTTATCTCTTAATTATAATTAAGAATAGTTTAGTTCGAAGCTAGTTATTACAAGAACAAAGAAGAAGCGCGGAGTTGACGCTAGTCAATGAGCACTTCTGATGCCGTTATCGTCAAAACTACAAAGTAAAATTAGCCTGTACGGTAGTTAGGGGCTTCTTTAGTGATGGTTACGTCGTGTACATGTGACTCACCCATACCGGCTGACGTTATTTTCATAAACTCAGGTTTACTGCGCATAGTCTCAATATCTTTACAGCCAGTTAAGCCCATAGATGAGCGTAAACCGCCCATTTGCTGATGAATAATTGCTGATACCGGGCCTTTATAAGCAACGCGACCTTCAATACCTTCAGGCACTAATTTATCTGCTTCGCCATCAGATTTTTGGAAATAACGATCACTTGAACCTTCTTTTTGGCTCATTGCCCCTAAAGAGCCCATACCACGGTATGATTTATAATAACGACCTTGATAAAGTTCAACTTCACCCGGCGCTTCTTCAGTGCCCGCTAACATGCTACCCACCATGACACAATGCGCACCAGCAACTAACGCTTTAGCAATATCACCTGAAAAGCGAATTCCGCCATCAGCAATCACTGGAATGCCCGTACCTTTCAATGCTTCAACTGCATTTGAAATGGCTGTTAATTGTGGCACACCAACACCGGTAACAATACGTGTGGTACAAATTGAACCTGGGCCAATGCCTACTTTAACGGCATCAACACCAGCATCCGCCATTGCTTTCGCACCAGCGCCAGTGGCAACGTTACCCGCTATAATTTGTAAATCAGGGTATTTATCGCGAGTTTCTTTAACTCGATCTAATACGCCTTGTGAATGGCCATGAGAAGTATCAATTAATAATACGTCAACCCCTGCAGCAACCAATGCATCAATACGCTCGTCGGTGCCAGCGCCAACGCCAACAGCAGCGCCAACGCGCAAGCGACCTAATTCATCTTTACAAGCATTAGGTTTGTTTTCAGCTTTTTGATAGTCTTTCGCAGTAATTAAACCCACTAATTTAAATGTATTATCAACGACTAGTATTTTTTCAATGCGGTTTTCATGCATTAGTCCTAAAATCTCTTCCCGTGCAGCACCTTCTTTCACTGTCACTAAGTTTTCTTTGGTGGTCATCAATGCTGATGCAGGCTTAGTTAAGTCAGTTTCAAAACGTAAATCACGGCCAGTGATAATACCCACTAAGTTATTTTCACTATCAACCACCGGGAACCCGGTAAAACCTAGGTCATCAGCTTTACGCATGATCTGTTCAATAGAATCGGAGGCACAAACAGTTTTAGGCTCAGAGACAATACCACTTTCATACTTTTTAACTTGCGAAACATTGTTCGCTTGTTCAGCGATGGTCATATTTTTATGAATAAAGCCTAAGCCACCTTCTTGTGCTAAAACAATAGCTAAGCTTGCTTCAGTTACTGTATCCATAGATGCAGATACCATAGGTACATTTAAATTGATTTTTCGGGTTAAACGGGTTTTTAGATCGGCTGTATGAGGTAGTACCGTTGAATGAGCAGGTACTAGTAGAACATCGTCAAAAGTTAACGCTTCTTGGGCAATTCGTAACATCGCAATATCACCAGAGTTAGATGTGAAGTCTGTACTAAAGTAGTATAAGTTAGTACTTAATATTGCGGCAGAATTTTAACTGTTTTATTTGATTAGGTAAACATAAATTTACCTTTCAAAGACTATTATTTTAACTCGTGGATGCAAAATAAATGTCCTAATTAAAATTTATCTATATATACTATTGTTCCAACACGGTTTAACTGATTGAACAGCTCTTTTTATGGCAACACAGCACATTTTACAAGTAAGTGAGTTAACCAAAAAAGTTCGTTTTATTTTAGAAAGCGAGCTCAACACCGTTTGGCTAACGGGTGAAATATCTAATTTTGTTGCGGCTAGCTCCGGTCATTGGTATTTATCCCTTAAAGACAGCAAATCTCAAGTTCGTTGTGCCATGTTTAAAGGTAATAATCGTCGCGTTAGGTTGCAACCACGTAATGGCCAACAAGTATTAGTGCGTGCCAAGGTATCTTTGTATGAGCCTAGAGGTGATTTTCAATTAATTATTGAGCAAATGGAAGATGCCGGTGAAGGCTTACTACGTCAACAATATGAACAGTTAAAAAATAAGCTCAATACCCTTGGAGTATTTTCACAAGCCCATAAACAAACTATCCCTGAGCACATTCAATGTGTAGGTATAGTCACTTCACCTACTGGCGCTGCTGTTAAAGATATTTTATCGGTGTTAAAGCGTCGAAACCCCAGCATTAATGTCATTATTTATCCCGCACTAGTTCAGGGAGAATATGCCAGTAATGATATTTGCCATGCTATTGTTCAAGCGAATAATCGACAAGAATGCGATGTACTAATTGTTGGTCGTGGTGGTGGCTCTTTAGAAGATCTTTGGCCGTTCAATGAAGAGTCGGTAGTACAAGCGATTTATGATAGTAACTTACCCATTATTAGTGCGGTGGGTCATGAAGTTGATACGACATTAAGTGATTATGTCGCCGATTTACGTGCCGCTACGCCGTCAGCAGCAGCTGAGTTGGTAGCCAGTGACAGTAATGAATTATTAGCTAAAATAACAACATTTGAACAACGACTCATTCATGCTATTAACCGAAAAAACACTTATTTACTGCAACAACAACATCACCTACACCATAGGTTAGTGCAAGTTCATCCTGAACAACAATTATTGATACAACAACAAAAACACGATGAGTTGAGTCTGCGATTAACCAACGTAATACAACGGTTAATGGTGCAATCAGCCCAACAGCCACAACAATTACAACAAAGATTACAACAATTATCCCCGGTAAAGGTAATCACTGAGCAGCAAAATCAAATAAAACAACAAAAACAAAGATTAATAAATGCAATGCAAAATGCTTTACAGCATAAGCGTGAATCTTTTGTGCATTTAATAGAGCAAATACAATTGGTAAGCCCATTAGCAACGATTGCTCGCGGCTATAGCATTACTCGAAATAAAGATAATAAAGTGATCAATTCCATTGCACAAGTGACACTGAACGATGAAATTACGATACAAGTGACTGATGGCTCGATTAAAGCCAAAGTATTGTAAAAGTGGGAATACTTTAGAGGTGAGAGTACTAGTAAACTAGTATTGTGAAGTAATAGTATTCAGTAATAACTGACTTATTTGCTTATCACTTTGTGTGCTGAATTTTATACCAAAAGACAAGCCATCTGCTTGCTGCTTTAAATTACAGACAGAGCCATTAAGCTTAATATTATTACCACCTTGCTTATCTTCAATAATAATTTCAATTATTTTCTTTTCTGATAATAAAAGTTTTTCACCATTTTCGATATTTAACTGGCAACCGCTAATAGACAAATTGGTAATAGTTGCTTGCCAATAATTTTGGTCTATTTTTACTTTGGCATGGATATGGGTTTCGATACGAATAGATGAGCGTAAGTTTTGTATGCCAACCGTACGAGGAAAGTCTAGCACGATAATGCGTGATGGCATTAATATGGTTTGCTTAATGGTACTGACAAAAGCGAGTACTGCTCCTTCATGCCCTTCAATCAAGCCACGTACAGTAACGCCCATTCCTTGCGTTATATGTTGAGAAAACTTGCCTAACTTATTATTTTCTGGAAATTGAATTAGCACATATTTTTTAGGTAGATAACCAATAAAAAAGGTTCTAAATTTACCCCGTTGACCGGCAGGAGTAATAATTTCAATACTGACCGTTGAGCCTGCGTGCAACAAAGACAAGTTACGGTTTAAGCGGGTAGATGTTTCAATATTAGTTGCTTTCTCAGCCATAGATACTCGATTAATAAGAACAAGTTAAGGTAATTTACATTAGCTAAAGGAGGAGATAAATGCAATATAAATCAATTACAAAGAGTGAAATTACTAGTTTCTAGATACGAAGACACAACAACAGTTTGATGTATCTTCGCAACTAATCACTCGTAACTGAGTACTTATTACTTATTACTTATTACTTATTACTTATTACTTATTACTTATTACTTATTACTTATTACTTATTACTTATTATCTTTATTATACCCTTGAGTTGCTCTCGCTATTTTCTTTTGCTCGGTATAGGTAAGTTTCTTCTTGCCTGCAAATGGGTTTGAGGTTTCTCTAAATTCAATACGAATAGGCGTACCCATAATTTTTAATGATTTACGGTAATAATTCATTAAATAGCGCTTGTATGACTGAGGTAATTTTTTAGCTAAATTACCATGAATGACAATAATTGGAGGGTTATAGCCACCTGCATGAGCATATTTTAATTTAATACGACGCCCTTGGTGCATAGGCGGTTGATGATCAAACACTGCCATATCTAATATTTTAGTCACCATCGACGTGGAAATACGTTTGGTCGCACTGACAAAGGCTTCTTCTACTGACGCATATAAATGGCCAACACCGGTGCCATGTAACGCTGAAATGAAGTGAATTTTAGCAAAATCAATAAAACCTAAGCGTCTATCAAGCTCGGTTTTAATTCTGTCTTTAGCATGATCTGCTAGACCGTCCCATTTATTAACTGCTAACACTAGTGAGCGGCCAGATTCTAAAATAAAACCCAGTAGACTTAAGTCTTGATCGCTAATACCTTCACGAGCATCTATGAGTAGTAAACACACGTTAGAGTCTTCAATAGCACGTAAGGTTTTGATCACTGAAAATTTTTCTACCACATCGGTAACATTTTTACGACGACGAATACCCGCAGTATCAATTAAGGTATACGAGCGACCATTATGCTCCATTGGAATATAGACACTATCGCGAGTTGTGCCTGGGGCATCAAAAACGACTACCCGCTCTTCGCCTAAAATACGATTGGTTAAGGTTGATTTACCAACATTAGGTTTACCAATAATAGCCAGCTTAATGGTATCGTTTTCTTTTGGTGCTTCGGCAATTTGCTGCTCAAGTTCTGCTTCACTAAGCTCACGTTCATAGTCTCCGTCAAACTCACCTTCCGTATCAGCGACTTTAGGTTGAGCAAGTGCTTCAATATGAGGAGTAAGCGCTAAGGTTAATAATTGCGTTACGCCACGACCATGCGCGGCGGCAATTTTATGCACCTCTTCGCCAAGACTTAATGCATAAAATTCAGCAACAGCCGAATCGGCATCGATGCCATCAACCTTATTCGCTACTAGGAAGATTTTTTTGTCTTGTTTACGTAAATAATCAGCTATACCATAATCAGCTGACGTTAGGCCGTCACGAGCATCTACTAAGAATAATACCGCATCAGCCTCATCAATAGCCGTCAACGATTGTTCAGCCATTAATAAATCAATCCCTTCTTCATCACCATTAATACCGCCGGTATCAATGACAATAAAGGGATGTTCTTCAACCTCTGCTTGGCCATATTGGCGATCGCGTGTTAAACCAGGGTAATCTGCAACTAAGGCATTTCTAGAGCGCGTTAAGCGATTAAATAGTGTTGATTTACCAACATTTGGGCGGCCAACTAGGGCGACGACAGGAAGCATGAAAACCTCAAAAAAAATGAATTAAACGCCTATATTCTGTATTAACAGAGCAACAAAGTGACGTTATTTATATAATATAAAAACAAGCAACGGCTCCAACGCAAACTGCCTAGGAACCGTATATAATTTTAGTCTAAAAAGTCAATTAAAAGTAATTAAGTTTACTTTTCAGTGACAACTATTTTCGGTGTTTCAATAGCCTGTAAATCACCATTTCGTGATTGGCTATATAACACATTATTAACTACTGTTGGTGTGGCGTGTATGCCACTGCTATCCACTTCATGGCGAGCAACAATCTCACCACTTTCTTGATCTAACCAATGTAAATAACCTTCAAAATCACCCACTACAACATAATTATCAATCACAGCAGGGCCAGTAACACCACGGTTAGCTAGCGCTAAATTACTCCAACGCTCAATACCATTGACTCTATCGATAGCATAAACATGACCGCGTAAGTTTGTTAAGAAAATAGTATTGCGATAAATTGAAATTTGACGATACGATGAATATTGACGTTTCCACACAACTCGGCCACTTTTTAACTCTATCGCGGCTAAATTGCCACGTGAAGATACCGCATAAATTTTATCACCAAAAACAACCGGTGATGTATCAACATCAATAACGCGTTCAAGTTCAGTTGATCCCGTTGGCTCACCAATTTCAGTTGACCAACCTTGTTGACCTTTATTCAATAAATAAATATTAACGCCACCTTTACCAGTACCAACGATAACGCCGCCCGATGCAATCACCGGCTGACTAATACCGCGTAATGTTAAAGCAGGAACATCTTGTTCTATTTTCCATAACTCTTCACCATCGTTAGCATTAAAAGCTTTCATAATGCCTGAAGCGCTATTTACCACGACAACGCCAGAATCAACCGCTGGTGCAGAAATGATTTCACCTTTAATATCTGCTTGCCAAACAAGCTCACCCGACTTTGCATCTAACGCATAGATTTTGCCATTTTCACTACCAACAAAAACTTTATTTAAACCCGCAACTGGGCCACCGGCAAGCAGTGCTGGCAGCCTATTATCCCAAAAGCTACGTTCGTTATTAACATCACTTAAATCAACCTTCCACAGTTGTTTTCCCGTTTTCACATCAAAGGCAACCACATCACCAGCGCGACTGGCACTATAGACAGTATCATAGGCAACGATAGGTTTAAGGCGAGAGAAGTAATTGCCACTACCATCACCAACGCTTTTTTCCCAGAGAACATTTGGCTCAAACTGTTGATTAATTTCAGTAAGCTCGGCAACTAAATTACTAGTATCTTCTTCTTCATCGGTTGATGAACAGCTAAACAAAGTGCTAGACAATAACAGCACGGCTAGTATGTTTTTGTAATTTGTCAACACGCTCTGATCAGCTTGTTTATTAAATAATACCATTGAACAACCTTATTTACTTAGCAGCGGGAACTGTAGCAGTTAAATTAACTGCTGTAGCTAAATCATCTAATTTCATTTGCAAACCAGGGCTACCAGCTAAACCGTCTGCGGCAATAGCAACTTGATAGGCATTACGGGCTAATTCTTTTTTACCTTGCAATAAATAGGTATCACCTTTTATTTCTTCAACAGCAGCGGTGAATGATTCAGGTAACGGTTTAGCTAAAGTAGCAAGTGCTTGTTCATATTGCGCTAATTCAACTTGAACCCGTGCTAAACGTAAACTAGCAATGCCTTTAATACCATCAGTAGGTGCACTAGCAATGGCTGCGGTTAATTGTGTTTGTGCAGCAACCCAATCTTGGGTATTGGCCGCATCTTTAGCTAATGCTAACGCCGTTAATGAAGCATAACTAGTTGTTGAATTTTCATTAATGAATTTCGCGGCATTTTCACTAAATCCTTTGCTATCTTTAGCACTATTTTCAATTAACGTTTGATAACTGTCTGAAACAGCCAATTCATCAGCAAGTTTATTGTCTTTATAGTAGTTAAAACCAATAAAACCGACAAAACCTAAAACAATACCAGCAATAATCATATTGCCATTTTCTTGCCAGTAACTTTTAATCGCTTCTACTTGTTGTTCTTCTGTTTGATAAATTTCCACTTCTTCACCTTCGACTAAACGTCTTAAATTAATGTCGTTAATAAACTTGGGATTTGGTCAAATGCCAAGCTTTGTTGTTCTTGTTGACCACGTAAATATTTAACCATAACCTGTTGCTCAGCAATTTCGTTATCACCTAATATTAACGCGATTTGTGCCCCAGATTTATCGGCACGTTTTAATTGTTTTTTCATATTGCCGCCACCACAGTGACTTTGCAAACGAATACCGGGTACTTGATCTCGCCATTGCTCCGCTAATTGGTTCGCGGCAATTTGCGCATCGTCACCTAAAACAACCACATAAACATCTACCTGAGCACGTACATTAGTTACTTTATCTAACTCAGTTAACATCAGTATCAAGCGCTCAATACCTAAAGCAAAACCAAAGGCTGGTGTTGCTTTACCACCAAGTTGTTCAACTAAACCATCGTATCGACCACCTGCACAAATAGTACCTTGTGCTCCTAGGGTTGTCGTTACCCATTCAAAAACAGTTCGATTGTAATAATCTAAACCACGTACTAAACGCTCATTTAATACATACTTAATTCCCGCTGCGTCTAACCGTGTGCACAGGCTGGCAAAATGCGCTTGAGTTTCTTCACCAAAGTAATCTGATAATTTTGGTGCATCCGTTAATGCTGCTTGCACTTGCGGGTTTTTGCTATCTAACACTCTCAGTGGGTTAGTATGCATACGACGTTTAGAATCTTCATCAAGTAATTCTTCACGTTCAGTTAAATAGCCAACCAATGCTTCGCGATAATTAGCACGTTCTTCATTACTACCTAACGAATTTAACTCTAGTGTGACAAATTCATTGATGCCAAGTTCCCGCCATAAGCGAGAAGTGAGTAAAATAATTTCCGCATCAATATCAGGAGTAGCGATACCAAAGGCCTCTAAGCCAAATTGGTGGAATTGGCGATAACGCCCTTTTTGTGGTCTTTCGTGACGAAACATTGGTCCCATGTACCAAAGACGCTGTTCTTGGTTATATAATAAACCATGCTGAACACCCGCACGCACACAACTGGCCGTACCTTCAGGACGTAAAGTTAAACTATCGCCATTTAAGTCATCAAAGGTGTACATTTCTTTTTCAACAATATCGGTTACTTCACCAATACCACGTTTAAAAACTGCCGTTGATTCAAGAATAGGCATGCGTATTTCGGCAAAACCATAATTACTGGCAACACGACGTAATACTGCTTCAACCATTTGCCAAATATTTGTTTCACCTGGTAAGCAATCGTTCATACCACGTATTGCTTGTAGCGCCTTATTTTTAGCCACTTATTTATTTCTCTCTGTTGTGCTTTATTGTCTGTTAATTTTCACGCAGCGCGCATTATAGCGAATAACGCCTCATACTTAAACGGGAGAATATTAACACTCTACTGGATTAATCTATGGATTTAACATCAATTTTATTTTTTTCATTTAATCGCTCATCCATCGCACGTGCTTTAGCACGAATACGTTGCTCAAGCTGATCAACCAAATTAGTGTTATCAAAGCGTTCTTTTTGGCGCAGACCATCAAGGTAGTAGCCACTTTTTTTATTACCGCCCGTTAACCCTAAATCAGAGATCATTGCTTCACCGGGTCCATTAACAATACAACCAATAATGGAGACATCCATTGGCGTCATAATGTCTTCAATACGCTCTTCAAGGGCATTTACCGTAGCAACTACATCAAACTCTTGACGTGAACAACTAGGGCAAGCAATTAAATTAATACCACGACTGCGCAATTTCAATGACTTTAAAATATCAAAGCCGACTTTGATTTCTTCAATTGGATCCGCGGCCAATGAAATACGTAAGGTATCACCAATACCTTGAGCTAATAGCAACCCTAAGCCAACAGATGATTTAACCGAACCAGCGCGTAAGCCACCCGCTTCAGTGATACCTAGATGTAATGGATTATCAATTTGTTTCGCCAATAATTTATATGACTCTACCGCCAGAAATACATCTGATGCTTTAACACTTACTTTAAACTGATCAAAGTTCAATCTATCGAGAATATCTACATGACGCATGGCTGATTCAAACAAGGCTTCTGGTGTAGGCTCGGTGTACTTTTCTTGAATGTCTTTTTCTAACGAGCCGCCATTAACGCCTATTCGAATAGGAATATTATTATCACGGGCACATTCGACCACGCTGCGAATTCTATTTTCATTACCAATGTTACCGGGATTTATACGCAAGCAATCAACACCATATTCGGCTACTTTTAAGGCAATACGATAATCAAAATGAATATCGGCAACTAAAGGCACATCCACCTGTTTTTTGATTTCACGAAATGCTTCTGCAGCATCCATAGTAGGCACACTAACACGGACAATATCAGCACCAACCGCTTCTAATGCTTTGATTTGTGCCACCGTAGCGATAACATCAGTAGTCAGCGTATTAGTCATTGATTGCACCGTAATTGGCGCATCACCACCAACAGGAACATTACCCACCATTATTTGACGGGATTTACGACGAATGATTGGAGATTCTTTAAACATAATTTATTCTTTTGTAATTCTACATTGGGTCTTTATTGTGAGATTAACGGTAAGGTAAACTTAGCAATATTACCGACATTAAAAGACGACATATCAACAGGTTTGCTATTAAAATCAATCGTCGCCAACTCCGGTTTACCTAACGTTACCTTTAACGGTGCTTTACCAGTAATAGTCATAACGTAACCTGATTTTTTAACGCCCCAGGCAATGCGTTCACCAGTGGCATCATAAATATTAACCCAACAGTCACCAGAAAAGGTAAACACGGCCGTGCTGATATCAGGCGCTGGTTCAGTTTTAGTGTTTGGCTCAATTTCAAGCGCTATTTTAGCTTCAAGTTGCTCTGCAACTACTGCATCTACTGCATCTAGACTTTGTTCAGCAATAGCTGGGACAAGGTCTATTGGTACGCTCTCGATAGCTTTAGTCGTTTCATCTGCGGCAATTTTTTGTGTCTTAGGTAATTCAGCTGCGACAACACTTTTTTTAGCTACGCTTAAATCAGCTATATCATTATTGATTTGTTGCTCTTGCTTTGAATTATCAAACAAATCAACCGACAGTTTTGCTTCTTGCAGCCACCATAACACCATCAAGCCAAACAAAATGGCGGCAATTAAATAACTAAACCACATCAAACGGCTATGCTCTGCTTGTTTTTCGGTTAAATTAGAAAAACTTTGCATTTCGCTACGTTGTACTTCAGCGACACCAAGCATGTCATAAGCACTCATTACCTCACTAATATCAACCGAGACTAATTTAGCATAATTACGTAAATAACCACGATTAAACGTTGCAGGTAACGATTGATCAAAAATATCTTGTTCTATTTCATTAACTAAGTTTGTTCGAAAATTTAACCTGTTGCTTACATCGTCTACACTGAGAGATAATTTTTTTCGTGCTTCACTCAACATTAAGCCAGGACCAACAACTTCCATATTTTCACAAAGTTCATCCACTTGCTTAGCGTTTTCCGCCGCTAAAACTTCTTTATTCATTTATTCCGTCACCATCTTAGGAGCTATTAAGTGTAATTTATCATTAATACGTATTTTTTATTACCGGTAAGATTATTCCAACGACGTAACGCCTTAATCTTGATGTTATATTGGATAGAAATACCAGACAAAGTATCACTGGTACTTACCACATCAATACTTGGAAGTTTATTACTAACACTGCCGATTTGTTGAGTTTTTGTAGAAGCACTGGTTAACGACTCTGCTATTTTAGCTTAATCTTCTATAATTAAAATTGGTTTTTTAGCAATGTGAAATATTTCTCGACCTTCAAGGGGTATTTCTTGTTCCGCTAAAACTATCTCGTCTGCTTTAGTTAGCTCATTTTGTGCCGTTTTAGCTGCCGTTAAAACCACAACGTGTTTAATTTTTTCACGCGTGTTAACTGATACCTTTGGTGCAGAAACTGGAGTAACTATTGCCTGCTTTTGGTCAAAAACTGACGTTATAGCTTTAACACTTCCCATGGTCAAAGCGGCATTAATTAGCTCAGGATTCGCGGCTGCATAAATAACTTTTTTCGTGCTTACGTTCGATTCAACTAACCGAGAATTATTTACTGCCTTACTTGGTAAGGCCTTTTTAGGAGACAGTTTTACCACACGTTTTTTTGATTTAGTAGGCGTTTCACTCAGTTGCGTTAATTTATACCTTTTCGCTAAGTTATCCGCTTCAATTAGTTCAAGTTCATTCAACAAATATTGTTGTGCCTCCCATGATTGTGGGTACATTTTCACTAACATAGTGCCATAATTTTTAGCGGTACGGCGCTGCCCTAACTTCCAATAAACTTTATAGGCTAAAGCTAAAGACTGTGGAGTAAAGCGTCGGGTTACTTTTTCAAAACGCTGTTCAAATGTTTTAGCTTGGCTAAACTCCCCCATGGCATATTGTAAACGTACCATTTGAAATAATATCGATGAACTGCTTGGGCTATGCATAATCGCTTTATGCAAATACAGTTCGGCTTTGACAAAATTGTCTTTTTGTAAAAAACAAGCCGATAAATTATCATAACTTTTAGCCACTAAGATATAACTAGGTACTGCGATAGCTTTTAAAAACTGTTTTTCTGCCGCGGCTATTTGATCTTGACGACACAAATACACGCCATAGTTATTTAAAGTATCGGCATCATCACTTTTAAGCGACAGCGCTTTTTCAAATGACTTAATGGTTAATTCATTTTCACCAACTGTTTCATAATAATGAGCAAATGCTGTGTATACTTGCACCATGTCGGGCGCAAATTTTTTCGCTTTTTCTAAATTTTGCTTGGCTTGAGCCATGTTGCTAATTTTCAAATAACCTAAACCAAGTGAAATACGCGTTGCCGCCATATCATTTCTATTGGCTTGGTTTTTCACCACCGGCGTTTTATTATGGGTAAACTCTTGCGTAACACACCCTGACATTGCCACGGATAATACCGCGACAATGAGTGATGAAATTCGTTTTTTAGTCAAAGGTTTATTCCTAATGTACCAACCATGGTTAAATGCTATTATGCTTAATTTTTAAGATAGTAACGTGATCAGACTATCTTTACCGAAATATCACCAGCTTTCACCTGTTTTTTTTCTGTTTGTGCGTTCTGTTGTAATTGGGTACGTTTAGTTCGATCGAAAACATCCCCCGCTAATTGCCCACAGGCGGCATCTATATCTTCGCCACGCGCTCTCCGGGTAATAACCGTTAAGCCATAGCTTTGTAAAACTTTATCAAAACGATCAATGCGAGAGTTACTTGGCCGTTTATACGGAGAACCCGGATAGGGGTTAAAAGGGATCAAATTAATTTTACTGGGTAAACCTTTTAATACGTGCGCTAATGCATGCGCTTGATCCGTTGAATCATTGACATGATCTAACATCACATACTCGATTGTCACTTGCTTATTGGCTTTAGAGCCTTCGATATAACGACCTGCCGCTTTAAGAAACTCTTCTAATGGATATTTTTTATTGATAGGTACCAATTCATCACGCAAAGTATTGTCGGGAGCATGAATTGAAATAGCTAAGGCACAATCAATTTTAGCTTTTAGCATATCAAGTGCAGGGACAACACCGGAGGTACTTACTGTCACTCGGCGCTTTGATAAACCATAACCTAGATCATTTAGCATGGTATCAAGGGCTGGAATTAAGTTTTTCATGTTGAGTAATGGCTCGCCCATGCCCATCATAACGATATTGGTAATTGGTCTTTTACCGGTAATGCGCGTGGCACCAATGTCATTAGCGACTCGCCATACTTGACCAATAATTTCTGACATCGATAAATTACGATTAAAACCTTGCTGGGCAGTAGCACAGAAAGTACATTCAAGCGCACAGCCCACCTGTGATGATACACATAAAGTTGCGCGACCATTTTCAGGGATCCACACAGTTTCAATTTCTTGACCACCTTCTAATACCAAAGCATATTTAATGGTGCCATCTTTCGACACTTGTTTTTTAGAAATTTCTGGTGCTTTAATTTCACAATTACGTTGTAATTTTTCCCGAAGCTTTCTATTGATATTTGTCATCAGCTCAAAGTCACTGTAGCCAAAGTGATAAATCCATTTCATTATTTGATCAGCTCTAAAAGGCTTTTCACCAATTGAGGAAAAATACTCTCGCAACCCTTGGTGGTCAAGATTTAATAGATTAACTTTGCTGCTTTTATTAGCAACTTCTTTGACGCTTTCTTTGACGATAGGGTCACTCATACAACAAACTCTCACAATTTATACAGAAAAGAACAGGGAAAAGATAAAACAAGGCCGCGAATTGTACGCTTTTCAAGCGAATTTCGCAATTTTATGCTTAAGCATAAAATACAAAAAGGATTTTACTGATCACTCAGCAAAATCCTTTTAATTAATTCATCGCTTAAGCCATTTGAATTAAGCTATTAAACAATACAATTTCAACTGAGTTCAAGCATAAAGCACAGAGCCTACATCATAGGTGAGTACTTTTGACCAAAAAATCAGTAAAAGAGTGAAGTTTAAAAATGAATTAACGAGTGCGTGAGCAGATCTCTTCATCACTGAAGAAGTAAGCAATTTCACGTGCAGCTGATTCTAAAGCATCAGAACCGTGAGCAGCATTTTCATCAATTGAATCAGCAAGATCAGCACGGATAGTACCAGCAAGCGCTTCAGCTGGGTTAGTAGCACCCATAATTTCACGGTTTTTAAGAACAGCGTTTTCGCCTTCTAAAACTTGTACCATTACTGGACCAGAAGTCATAAATTCAACTAAAGCAGCAAAGAAAGGACGTTCGCTATGTTCAGCATAGAAACCTTCCGCTTTTTCTTGGCTTAAGTGAATCATTTTAGCAGCAACAATTTTTAAACCAGCAGTTTCAAAACGGTTGTAGATTTGACCAATGAAGTTTTTAGCAACTGCGTCTGGTTTTACGATAGAAAAAGTACGTTCGATAGCCATGATAAGCCCTTTTAATAAATTTAAATTTTAGTGTTATTAAGTAGACACCAGATCAACAAACTGACATCTACAAATTTTGGCGCGATTATAAACGAAATAGCATAAAACTTCTAATAATAACCAATGAATAATTATTTAAACTTCTCATAATATTTTTCTTATTTTTCTGGTCCTTTAGTCTTAGTCATCAAATAAAAAGATAAAGCCTTTTTTATCTTTAAAATGAAAAAATACTTTTTAAGACATTCAATGAGTTAGGCTGAAACTCAAGCTGGTTATGATTTCTTCCCTTTAGCTGTACAAACAAGTAATAAATATTTCACTATCATCGCCCTCAAACATCATTTTTTCTTGTTACATTTGGTCACATTGTCGAAAAATTTCTGCAATATTTTCATAGTTCACTGCAAGGTAATATTAAAAACAACCGCAGGAATATCAATGCAATTCATTAAGCGTGCGCACGGAGACGAACAACCATACTGGCCAGCAGGGCCATTTAAAATCAGATTACCTTTTATTCATTACCGCTGGGAACTACCAGAAATGATACAAGGCTTTTTTATGTTCGTGGTTGGTTTGGCCATGATTCCGTTACTTGAAAGCTATTTAGGCATGCCATATGAAGCAGCATTAGCTTTTACTTTTATTGCCGGTATAGGCTATATTTTGCCGGCATTACTTGGTGTTCCCTTGGTTCCCGGTTGGATAACGCCTGCAATTCCCGTGGTATTACTGTATTTAAAAGGTTTTGAGCCGGGGCCTGAAGCAATAAGAGCATTGTTTGCCCTACAAATTGAAGTCTCTATTATTTTTCTTATTTTAGGGGCAACCCGTCTAGGCTCTAAGCTAGTTGATGTTATTCCAAACTCACTAAAATGTGGCATTATTATTGGTGCCGGTATGGCAGCAATGATGGGAGAGCTAAAAATTGGTGGTCGTATTGATGCCACGCCAATTTCATTGATTGTTGGCTCTATTATTTCAGCCTATATCTTATTTTCTCTTTCTTTTAAAAATGTCGTTAATGAAAACTCTTTTGCCCGAAGCATTGCTAACTTTGGCATGGTACCTGGAATGATCATTGCCATGCTTGTTGGTTGGGCTGTCGGTGAATACCCGTTACCTGAAATAGAATGGGGCATTACTAACCCTAATTTTTCGTTAATGTGGGACTATTTACCCTTTACCGTTGGTTACCCTGATTTGGAGGTATTCTTACTAGCCATCCCAACAGCAATAATTGCCTATGTTATTGCCTTTGGCGATATTCTTGTTGGTTTTACCTTAGTGAAGCGTATTGATCATATTCGCGTTGATGAAAAAATAGAAGAAAATGTTGATCGTGTTCATTTAGTTACCGCTATTCGTAATGGTTTTCATGCGTTTTTAGCGCCATGGCCTGGGTTAGCAGGACCATTATGGACCGCTGCCCACGCAACCGTTGCTGAGCGTTATGCTATGGGCCGTAAATCTATGGAATCAATTTATAGTGGCGGTGGTACTTTTTGGATCAGTGGTTTACTTGCCCTATTCGCACTACCTTTAGTGACCTTATTTAAACCGGTATTACCGATCGCGCTTTCTCTTACGTTAGTGCTTACCGCTTACATTTGTATTATGGTTGGTATGGAACAGCTCAAAAATTCAACTGAACGAGGTGTTGCTGGTATTGTGGCGGTTACGTTAGCAATGCCAGATCCTAAATCTACCATGTATGCTGTATGTATTGGTGTAGTACTTTATTTTCTAATTGAGCGACCTAGATTACTGGGTAAGCATAACAGTGAAGATAACATTATTTTTGCTGATGAAACGCAGGAAAAAGAGACAGTAGCTAATAGTAATAATACTTAGTAATAGGAGAATATATAATGACTAATATAAATATTTTTGAACAGTATTTAGAGCCAAATGAAGCTAACTATATGGCGCTAACGCCCATTTCGTTTTTAGAGCGTTCAGCCTTTGTTTACCCAAACAATACGGCCACAGTAAATGGTGACATTCGTCACACTTGGTTAGAAGTTTTTCAACGTTGTACCCGCTTTGCTAGTGCTTTGGCAAAACGAGGGATTGGCCGAGGTGATACGGTATCAGTGATAGCACCAAACATTAGCGAACATTTTGAATTGCATTTTGGTGTACCCATGAGCGGTGCCGTGCTCAATTCTATTAATACGCGTCTTGATGCTGAAGCAATTGCTTTTATCCTCGTGCATGCAGAAACCAAAGTGTTAATTACCGATAAAGAATTTAGCCCGATAGTAAAAAAAGCATTACGGATGATCCCACATAAACCCTTGGTCATTGATATTGACGATCCTAACTTTAACGAAGGTGAACTCATTGGCTCCTTAACGTATGATCAATTGCTTGATGAAGGCGATGATGATTTTGAACCGCTACGACCTATCAATGAATGGAATGCAATTACCTTAAATTATACCTCGGGCACAACAGGCGATCCGAAAGGGGTAGTTTATCACTACCGCGGTGCCTACCTTAATGCTGTGAGTAATGTGATGTCATGGAGTATGGGTGAGCATCCTGTTTATTTATGGACGCTACCTATGTTTCATTGTAACGGCTGGTGTTTTCCTTGGTCAATTGCGGCAACCGCTGGCACCAGCGTTAGTTTACGTCATGTGCGCGCAGAGCCTATATTTAATTTAATTAGAACGGAAAAAGTAGGCTATTTTTGTGGTGCCCCTATTGTATTAAATATGCTTAACGGTGCAGAAGCTTCATTAAAAGCTGATATCAATCATCCAGTGAAAGTAATGACAGCCGGCGCACCACCACCAGCTTCAGTGATTGAAGGTATGGAAGCCTCTGGTTTTAAAGTAACTCACACCTATGGCCTAACTGAAACCTATGGCCCTTCTGTGGTTTGTGCTTGGCATGACGAATGGAATGAAGAAAGTGCAGAGCAACAGGCTAAATTAAAATCTCGCCAAGGGGTTCGCTCTCCCATGCTTGATCAACTGATGGTAGCCGATCCTGAAACCTTAGAGCCCATACCGAAGGATGGTAAATCTGTCGGTGAAATATTTATGCGCGGCAACCTAGTGATGAAGGGCTATCTAAAAAACCCTTCTACCACGCAAGCTGCTTTTGAAGGCGGTTGGCTTCATTCCGGTGATATCGCGGTTTGGCATAGCGATGGCTATATTGAAATAAAAGATCGCTCTAAAGATGTCATTATTTCAGGTGGTGAAAACATTTCAAGCGTTGAGGTTGAAGATATTTTATACCGCCATCCCAAGGTTCAAGAAGTGGCCGTGGTAGCAAAAAAAGATGATAAATGGGGTGAGACTCCTTGCGCATTTATAACTCCAATGCCAAATATTGAAATAACGGAGCAGGAAATGATCAGCTTTTGCCGTGACAATATGGCGCACTTTAAAGCACCTAAAACCATTATATTTGGTGAGCTACCAAAAACGTCGACGGGAAAAATACAAAAATTCATTCTGCGCGAGCAAGCCAATAAGTAGTATGAAAGCTTTTTGCTGAATAGTAGTCATATACTCAAACAGCTTCAAACTGCTTGAGTATAGCCCATTCCCAACGCTACTATTTTTTGGGCTGGCTTCTCGCCAGCCCTTTTTTTATAATAAAAAATCGTTTACTTAAACACAGGTGATTAATGTTTTTACAGCAAAAATTATCCCGTACTTTCTTTTCTGCCATCACCTCCATTTTGTTAGTGTTACTTATTGGTATCTATTGGTATTCGGTTCCGTTAATTAATAAAGAAGTATACCAAATTGAAAAAAATGCTAGTCGCTTAGTCTTAAATAACGTCTTTGAATTAGCGAGTAATATGCAACTTAGCCTAAAGCCCCAGAAAGAAGAAGTGGTTCACCGATTACGCCAAATCATCAAAAACAGTGTTATTGCCAAAACAGGTTATCTTTTCATTTTTGATGAACAAGGCAACATGCTACATCACCCGAACCCTAATATTAATGGCTCCAATGCCTTACAACTTAAAGATCCTCGGACAGGAAAATCTATTTTACAAGAGCTTATTGCTGTTGCCGATACAGGAAAAGAGCTTGAATATAAATGGGATAAACCTAGCGATGCCAATAACTACAGTTATAGTAAATTATCCTTAGTTCGTCACTTACCTGAACTAGGTTGGTATATTTGTTCTTCTGTCTATATAGACGAATTACAAAGTAGTGGTAAACTGCTTAGCCAGCGTATCTTAACCATTGGCTTTATCACCTTTATGGGCGCTATTGTTTTAGCCTTAATTTTTTCCTATTGGGTAACTAAGCCAATAAACTCACTTGCTTTGGTTGCAAAAAAAGTGAGCCAAGGAGATTTAACCGTCACCAGTGGCATATCCCGACCCGATGAGTTAGGTATTTTAGGCAAAGCATTTGACGACATGGTCAATCAAATGCGTGAAAACATTGAGACACTTGATTTAAAAGTTGCCTCACGAACAAAAACCCTAGCCACAACTAATGCGCAATTACAGCAAGCAATGAGCGAAAGTAAACAAGCGCAACAACAATTAGCCCAAGTGCAGCATATTAATGCCGTTGGGCAACTTGCCGGTGGTTTAGCCCACGACTTTAATAATATACTCACAATTATTTTAGGAAATTTACTTGCTGCACAGCAAGATAATGAAAATAACAAACCGTTATTATCCCGTTTAATTCCGGCAATAAAAGCCTCGCAAAAAGGCAGTGATATTACTAACCGTTTATTAGCCTTTTCACGACGACAATATTTACTGCCCTGTAGAGTAAATATTACGGTATTGATTGATGAAACAATCGAGTTATTGAAAGGCTCTTTACCAAGTAAAATCACCATTAACACTGATTATTCAAGTGAAAAATTACAAACTTATGTAGATGCTAATCAGTTAGAAAATTGTTTAATTAATTTAGTATTAAATGCCAAAGATGCCATGCCAAACGGCGGCGACATCACGATAATTGCTAATAAAAGAATAGTGAAAGACACCTTATTCTTTGATGAAGAAGTTAAATTAGGTGACTACCTTGAAATTTCGATAATTGATAAAGGTCAGGGCTTCTCTGAGCAAGCAATAAATAAAGCATTTGAACCATTTTTCACCACAAAACCTACTCACCAAGGCTCTGGCCTTGGCTTAAGTATGGTGTTTGGCTTTATCAAACAATCGCAAGGTTACATTCGTATTGCTAACCGTAAAAATGGCGGCGCTAAAATATCGTTGTTATTACCCTTACTTACCTATAAGGAAGAAGATCCAAATTCAAACCCTACGAGCCATGCCGCTGAAAAAGTAGTGAAAGAAACAAACTTCTCAAATAAACTGATGTTATTGGTTGAAGATGATCATGATGTACGCGCGATTATTAGAGAGCAGTTAATATCCTTTGGCTTAAATGTTATTGAGGCGAATGATAGTGACGAGGCCGAACAACTTATCAATACTATTAATGACTTGTATGGTATGGTTTCAGATATCTGTATGCCGGGTAATAAAGATGGCTTTGAGCTTGCTACCTTGTTAAAGAGTCGCTCGCCTAACTGTAAAATTGTACTGATGAGTGGCTATTTTCAACAGCACCATAAACCAGATGAAGACACGCCTATTTTGTTAAAAAAACCTTTTGTGGCAAATAAGTTATTTCAAGCATTACAATAAAAAAATCGAGGCGATAACACTTGTGAATACTAAACCTTTAATTTACGTTATCGATGATGAACCTGAAATATGTCAGTTAGTATGCCAAGAGCTTGAGCGCTATAACTTTAGTACGCAAGCGTTCACTACCGGCGAAGCAGCCTTATTGGCAATTAAAAAACAGCTGCCCTCTCTTTGTATTATTGATCTTTGCTTGCCTGATATGGATGGTTTATCATTAGTGAAAAAACTTTACGATGAGAAAAAAATTGGCATTATTATTTTATCTGGTCGAGATAGCTTACCCGATAAAGTACTGGGGCTAGAGCTAGGTGCTGATGATTATATTGGCAAACCTTTCGATCCGCGAGAACTCGTTGCTCGGGTAAAAAGTATTATTCGCCGCCTTGTGATCAATGAATTACCTATGACAACACTGCGTATTGCCATCTTTGGCGATTGGACATTTGAACAATCAACACTCACTTTGGCCAATAGCAAGGGTGATAGCTTTATGCTAAGCGCCGCTGAAACTGAAATACTGATGATATTACTTAATGCTCCTAGACAAATATTATCACGAGAGCGCTTACTAAGCGCAGATGCAACGTCGTTTGACCGCAGTATTGACGTCAGAATGTCGAGATTAAGAAAGAAAATAGAACAAGACCATAAAAACCCAAAAATAATCAAGACAGTTTACGGTGCTGGTTACATTTTTACCTTGGAAGTCACCTGGCAGTAAACCATATTGCGGTCAAAGTATATTAAGACCAAATGAAATAATGAATGAGTCAATTCAGAGCTGTGTCAGGGAAGTTAGAACAAGTAAAATTTTTGCGTATATAGCCGTTCTATATCAAACAAATTTATGACGTTATCACTTACTTGACAAGCTCCCAAGGGCGAGTTTAAAAGGTGTATATGCTGCGTTATTGATTTTGACAATGGAATAACCATTCTCTTCAATCAATGCCTTGCCTCTACACCTTTTAATTCTCGCTGAATGATCAATTCATTACTTCAATTGGTATAAGACAAACTAAGGAGCAATATAATCTCTATTTTTCTGTCGTTTACTCCTTCACCTCAGCTCCCTTAAACAGAGTTGAGGTTAAATAAATACTATCTATTACAAACTCGTTCTACGATATTGACGATATTCCGGTTGCCAAAAATTGCCCTCAATTTTTGCTAGCAACTCATCATCCGTTAGCTCTAATGCTAAATCTTGCTCATAAGCGACTTTAGCAATAGCAAAAGCAATATCTTTACTTAGCTGTGCTATGCCGGTTAAAGGTGGTAATAATTCACCCTTACCACTGATCGCTAAAGGTGATGCTGCCGCCAACGTTTCACTGGCAACTTGCAACATTTTATCAGTAATACGTTTAATGTTAGCGGAAATAACACCAAGACCAATACCAGGGAAAATATAACTGTTATTACACTGAGCAATAGGAAACTTTTTACCTTGGTATACCACTGGTTCAAATGGGCTACCTGTGGCAATGATCACGTTACCTTCAGTCCAATTAATGACTTGATTTGGCGTCGCTTCAACTTGTCTTGAAGGGTTACTTAATGGAAGGATAATTGGCTTAGTACAATGTTGTTTCATTGCTTTAATAACCTCTTCAGTAAAGATCCCAGCCTGACCTGAAACGCCAATAAGAATATCAGGTTTAGCGCCATGCATAACCTCTAACAGTGATGCATATTCCTCCTCAATGTCCCACGATTTTAAAGCGAGTTTATTTTGTACTAGTTTTTGTTGGAAATCTCTTAAGCCTTCCATCCCTTGAGTTAGTAAACCAAAGCGATCTATCATAAATACTTGGCTACGCGCTTGTAATGGCGTAAGTCCCTCGCTAGTCATTTGGCTGATTATTTGCTCAGCGATACCACAACCAGCAGAGCCAGCACCAACAAAGGCAACTTTCAATTGTGATAATTTAACTCCTTTACTACGGCTAGCCGCCAGCAAAGTACCAACCGTAACAGCAGCCGTACCTTGTATATCATCATTAAAACAACATATTTCATCACGATATTTTGTTAAAAGAGGCATGGCATTTGGTTGTGCAAAATCTTCAAACTGCAACATAACATGAGGCCAACGACGTTTTATAGCGCGGATAAATAATTCAAGAAACTCATCATACTCAGCTTGCCCAATACGTTTATGACGCGCCCCCATATACATAGGATCGTCTAATAATTTTTGATTGTTGGTGCCAACATCGAGCATCACGGGTAAGGTATAAGCGGGACTAATGCCACCGCAAGCAGTGTATAAAGACAATTTACCAATAGGAATGCCCATACCACCAATACCTTGATCTCCCAAGCCTAAAACACGCTCGCCATCAGTCACCACAATGACTTTCACTTTATTTTTAGTTGCATTACGTAAAATATCATCTATTTGATGTCTATTTTCATAAGCAATAAAAAAGCCACGTGAACTGCGATAAATGTCTGAGAACTGTTCACAGGCATCACCAACCGTTGGCGTATAAATAATAGGCATCATTTCAGCTAAGTGCGCTTGTATAAGTTTAAAAAACAATGTTTCGTTATTATCGTGAATGGCTCTGAGGTAGATATGTTTATTAATATTGGTATGAAAACAACTGTACTGACGATATGCTCGAGCGACTTGCTCATCTATAGTTTCAAATCTTGGTGGTAATAATCCGGTTAAGTTAAAACAAACTCGTTCATTTTCATCAAAAGCACTGCCTTTGTTTAATAATGGTGTTTCTAATAATGTAGGACCCGAATAGGATATATAGAGAGGACGCTTGCTTTGAGTCATTTTATTGCTGCTTTTAGTGTTGTGTTATTAATTACATGAATAATCAAAATTTATTTAATTGATACGGTGGCAGAGTATAGATTAAATGTACCAAGCAGCAAAGAGCAAGTTTTAATCTATTTCGCTAATCCATGCTAATTGAATAGCCTCAAGCACACGCTCACCACAATGTTTAGGATCATCATTAAAACGTTCAAGCTCGAGTACCCATTCCCTGAGTTCAGTAAAATGTAAAGTTAATGGATCAACCTCAGGGTGTTGCGCCATTAAATCAAGCGCAATTTCTAAGGAATCAAGCCATGTTAAGCCCTCTAATGCCATACAATAGTCCTATTTAGAAAAGTAGATGAAACCATAAATAATCTATTACTAACATTAGTACAAGCCAGAACAAAAGCAACCGAGCCTTCTTACAAAACGGGCAAGCGGTATGCCACCACTGTTGGAGTTTATTCATTAACGGTGCTTTTTTCATAAACTTAACTTACTCACTAAACAAGCATTTTAGCCATAATTTAGTTAGTGTATCTTAAGGTGAAGTAACATTATATTAATAACACTTCTCCAATAATGAAATCATTTAACCAAACACCTGTCGTGCGTATTGGGTATTTGATCGTATATAAGAATATTATGTCAGTATTTATTGATCTAATTCAGGAAAGTTAGCAAAGGATTCATTACAATGGACGAGTTAATATTTTTAGGTAAAGAAGATACCAATGATGCAAATTACTGATTTAGAAAAAGAGCAAAACATCACTCCCTTATTACGATTAGGATTTCGTCCCTTTTTTCTCAGTGGCGCAATTTTCAGTATGGTCGCTATTATCCTTTGGCTATTAATGTACAAAGGCGCGATTAACCTATCACCATTAGGTGGTGGTTATTGGTGGCATATTCATGAAATGATTTTTGGCTTTGGTGGCGCCATTATTGCTGGGTTTTTACTAACGGCGGTACAAAACTGGACCGGCGTACGCGGCGCTCAAGGTACTATGCTACTAGTATTATTTTTACTCTGGTTAGCTGGGCGCATAGCATTATTGATGCCGAATATATTCTCCGAAACCCTAGCGACAATAATAGACTTAAGCTTTTTACCTGTAGTGGCTTATGTCTTAGCTAAGCCACTTATTGCCATTAAACAATACCGTAATTTATTCTTTGTGCCGCTATTGTTGCTCTTCACGATAGCTAATATAGAAATGCATTTAGCTATCTATTTTCCAGAAACGTTTAATGTTGCCTTTGCCGGATATACTGGGGTTATGTTAGTAACGTTATTAATGTCGGTGATGGCCGGACGAGTAACGCCAATGTTTACTGCAAATGGCACTAAAACCAGTAAAGTAACACCATTACCTTGGTTAGACAAAGCAACCAATGGCAGTCTAGCCATCGTTATGTTTTCATTAATGATGACGCCTATGATTGGTTTTTCTCCACAATTTTTTGGTATCATTTTAATTATTGCCGGCATATTTCAAACCATGCGTTGGTTAAGATGGCGCCCTTGGATAACCATTCGCGTACCACTACTATGGTCTATCCATCTTGCCATTAAATTTATCGCTTATGGTTTGATTATTTTGGGCGCTAGCTACTTAATTCCTGAAATCCCCAGCAACCATATGTGGCATTTATTAACCGTGGGCGGCATGGGTGGCTTGATTTTAGCGATGATTTCACGTGTTTCTTTAGGTCATACTGGGCGGCCATTATCCCCACCTAAAGCAATGACCGCTGCTTATATTTTTATTGTCTTAGCGGCATTAATTCGCGCTTTTGGCCCTTGGCTACTACCAGAAAAAACATTATTATTTATCGATATTAGTGGTACCTTTTGGTTATTCGCTTTTGGCATATTTGTTATTACCTATGCGCCAATGCTAATGAGTGCGAGAAAAGACGGTAGACCTGGATAGTACGTTTTGAAAAAGGCATATTAATTCGCAAAATCATAGTGGAAATATTAACAATGAAAGCGGTATTTTTAGACAGTAAAACCTTTAGCTCAACTATCTCTTTTACCGCCATTGAGCAACATGTAAGTGAATTTAGTTGTTATGGAAATACCAGCCCTGAGCAGATACTTGCACGCTGTAAAAATGTAGAGTTGCTGATCACCAATAAGGTGGTATTAACTGCCGAGATATTAGCCAAACTGCCGACATTAAAACTCATTTGTATTGCCGCTACTGGTTACAATAATGTTGATATTAGTGCAGCAGCAAGGTTAGGTATAGCCGTAACCAATGTTAGCGGCTATGCCGGGCAATCTGTCGCGCAATATGTACTGGCGCAAATATTAGAATACTATCAGCAAACTTGTCATCACAACGCCAATACTGAGCAAGGTAATTGGCAAACAAGTGATACTTTTTGTTATCACGGTAATGCCATCACCGAGCTAGCCGGAAAAACCTTAGGCATTATTGGCTATGGCAACTTAGCTCAAGCGGTTATCAAACTCGCCGAGGCCTTTGGTATGAAGATTTTAATCAGTGAACGTGTTAATAGTACTGAAATTCGTCAAGGGCGGCTTAGCTTTGAGCAAGTCATCAGCCAAGCTGACATTCTCAGTTTACATTGCCCGCAAACCAAGGACACTGAAAACTTAATTAATAGTAATATTCTCGCTAAAATGAAACCAACAGCAATGCTAATCAATACCGCGCGTGGTGCATTAGTTAATAGCGCTGATTTATTGCTTGCATTGACAACGAAGAAAATAGCCTATGCCGTATTGGATGTATTAGAGCAAGAGCCTCCACCTGCTGATCATCCCTTGCTAAATGCTAACCTAGCTAACTTAAAAATTACCGCCCATATTGCTTGGGCAAGTAGTGAAGCGCAGCAACGACTAATTGATTTATTAAGTGACAATATCTCTGCTTATAAAAATGGTGAACAGCTAAATAGACTCGATCTCTCTAGCTGATATTTTTATTATTAGCATCAAAAAATCTACCCAATAATTATCAATCACAAAGTTAGGTAAATTATCTAGCGCTGGATTGTACATTTTTTCACTTTATTCACTGGTTCCATAGACTTTTATTTTATATGTCTTTATTCTTACTAAAGAATTTTCTCTCTTACTTTTATCTAGGAAATTAAAGAATGAAAAAGCTTTATCTTGTACTTACTTCATTTTTTGCACTTTTACTTATCAGCTGTAATGGTCACAACGAAGATAACACTCAAAAAAAACCTTACGTTGTAGCGACTATTGAACTCTTACTTTTGGATAGTGAAGGCAATCTTAAACAAAGCTTTGCAAAAAATGAAGTTATTACTATGCAAGCCAAAGTATATGATAAGAATAGAGCGCTAGTAACAAATAAAGCGGTGAGTTTTTCTGCACCTATTGGCACTTTATCTCTGACATCAAAGCTCACTGATAGTAACGGTTTAGCCATTGTTTATATCACTAACAATTCGCTCTCTTTAGGTGCGGGCACTGCTATAGCTAACGTTGGAGAAATCAGTTCCCAAGGCATTGATTACGAATTTATTGAGTCTGATGCAGCTGATGCTACACCAAACTTGACTACTGTGATGACCTTAGATAGCGAGTCAGTAAACCAATTCAAAACAACTGAAGAAGTACAAATAACCAGCACCTTAACAGATACTGATGGTCAAGGTGTTGCTAACAAAATCATCACCTTTACTGCTGATATCGGCACATTTAGCACCACTAGCGCGTTAACTAACAGCCAAGGTGTTGCCAGCGTTAACTTAAGTAGTGGCGATAGTACTATTGGTGCGGGTGTTTTAACCAGTAGTTATGTCGTTGATAAAAACACCAATATAAACATAAGCAACACCTTTAATTATCAAATACTCTCAACTGATGCAGCCATAGAAAGTAATATACGCTTAGGTTATTTTGACGAAAATGATAATTTTATTGAAGGAAAAATTGAACTATCAATAGAAAACAAAAACATTAGTGCTGGTGGCACCTTAGGGTTAAGTGTTGATTTAGTTGATGGAAATAATAATTTAATTACCACTCCTATCCCAGTTACTTTCACTTCAAATTGTGTGCAAAACGGCAATGCTAGTATTGATGAGTCAGTGTTAAGCATTAATGGCACAGCAAGTTCAACCTTTGCCGATATCGATTGTGCTGGCGTAACAGGTACAGACGATGTCATAGTGGCCAGTGTTTCGGTGAATAACATTACCAATACCGCCAACGAAACTATTACTATTGGTGGCGAGCAATTAGGCTCAATTGAGTTTATCTCAGCAGAGCCAACGTCTATTGTACTAAAAGGCACTGGCGGACAAGACAAGCAAGAAACGTCAACGTTAACCTTTAAAGTAAAGAGTCAGTTAGGCAATGTCTTAGCTCAACAAGAAGTAAACTTTACCCTGAGTACTTCTGTTGGTGGAATTAATTTAAGTAGAACATCTGGCTTTACTAATAGCCAAGGACTTGTTACCACACAAGTTTCAGCTGGCACAGTGCCGACACCAGTACGTGTAACTGCTTCTGCCAGTATGGATTTTAATAACGAAACAGTAACGGTACAAAGCCAATCAGACTTGTTATCGATCAACACAGGTTTACCTGACCAACGTTCAATGTCAATTTCTGCTAGTGTACTAAACCCTGAAGCACATACTAGATTTGATGCAACGTCTGTCATTACCGTGTCGTTATCTGATAGTTTTCATAACCCTGTTCCCGATGGCACCACGGTTAACTTTACCACTGAAGGCGGCACTATAGAACCAAGTTGTGTAACCACCAATGGAAATTGCTCAGTTACTTGGACAAGCAGCGAGCCAAGAGTCGAAGATCATCGAGTTACTATTTTAGCAACTGCTTTAGGACATGAAACATTCTTTGATACCAACGGCAATAACATTTTTGATACCGCTGATGGTGAAGCAATTATTGATATTGCTACTAGTACTAATTTTAATATCGATTCAGGTTTTGATAATTACCCTGCACAGTCTAGTGGCTTTTTAGATATGTCTGAAGCGTGGCGAGACGATAACGAGAATAGTGTTTACGATAACGGTGAAACCTTCCTCGATTTTAATAATAATGAAGACTTTAGTAATGCCGACAAAAAGTTCAATGGTCCTCAATGCCAAGGAGGACTTTGTGCTATCGAAGACATGCGTAGCATTCATGTCAGAAAAGCGATGGTATTAGTTATGGCTAGTTCTGACGCCGTGTTTACCCTAACGAACAGTGATGATAAGGACAGCGTGATTTATCAAAGCTCACTAACGGGTGTTAGTTTACAGCTGGCTGATATACCAGATATATCAAATGGCGGCAGTCAAGCGTTTAACTTTTCTTTTGCTGACACTAGCGTGCAAACCATGCCTTTTGGCACAACGGTTAGCATTACGCTTAGTGCGGGCAGCTTACAGGGAGACACTAGCTTTACCGTCGGAAATAATAACCAAGCAGATTTTAGCCATATGAGTTTTTCTGTCAAACAAGAGACTGGCAGTTCTCCTGAAATAGCAATTCTCACCATTACTATCACTACACCAAGTGGCTATATTACTAGTATAAACCGTAGCATGGAACTGCTATAAAACACATGTCAGCAGTTCACTATGAAAAGTTAGCTCCAAAATACTTCAAGCAAGTAATCAAACTTGCAAATGCAGTACATGGTGATGGCTATTTAACTCAACCAAGGCTTACTGATTGGGCAGCCCGTGGTATTAGCAATGATAGCAACTGTGGTTATGTTGCACTTTCCAAAAAAGGTAACAGCGAGAAGCTTGTCGGCTTTCGCATCACCTTTGCGGCACAGCATTGGCAAACTGATCAATGGTGTAGTCCTAAGCTATGGCAAGTACCCAAAGATAAATGCTGCTACTTTAAATGTAATACTGTTGATGAAAGCTATCGAGGCTTAGGGATAGGGAAAAAACTATTACAATTATCTAGCGCTGCTGCTCAAAAGCAAGGAGCACTGGCTGGGGTTGCTCATCTGTGGAAGCAGAGCCCTAATAATAGTGCTGTTGGCTATTTTACTCACTGTGGTGGCACGCTAGTAAAATCTCATCCAAATAAATGGAATGAAGAAAGCAAACAAGGCTATAACTGTATTTTATGTGGGCATGATTGCCATTGTGAAGCAGCAGAGATGATTATTTATTTTTAATGCCACTATAAAATACAACATTAACTCACTGAAAAAATAACAACTGTCACTGAAGTATTACCTGTATATCGTGGTGCAAAAATAAATAAACTGCCAATATCTGCTTCGAATACAGCACTGATATTAAAGCCTAAAAATAGGTATAACACGATTAAAAAGGCCTGGTCGCAAGAGCAATTATCTCTCACGGCATACGATCTTTTGAGTTGCTTTCATTATTCAGCCCTGAGAGGGGAAAAAAACAAATAGAGAAGCGATTGGGTAGAGAGTTATAGCTTTTGCCAGTTAATTTCTTGTTTACCATTTTGGCTCAGCCACGCATTAGCGCTAGAAAAATGCTGACAGCCAAAAAAACCACGGTAAGCTGAAAGTGGTGAGGGGTGTGGGCCATTTAGCACTAAGTGCTTACTTTCATCGATATTGCGCCCTTTCTTCTGAGCATGAGCACCCCATAAAATAAAAACACAGCCTGTATTATGCTGATTAATTTGCGCAATAATATCATCGGTAAAACGTTCCCAACCTAATTTAGCATGCGAGTGAGCTTTACCTTGCTGTACTGTGAGTACGGTATTGAGTAAAAGTACCCCTTGCTTTGCCCATGAGGTCAAATTGCCGTGAGTTGGCGTGTTAAAGCCGTCAATATCGGTACTTAGCTCTTTATAAATATTAACCAAAGAAGGAGGTACTTTAATATGACTAGTAACGGAAAATGCCAAGCCATGTGCTTGCGGCTGATAACAATAGTCACCTTTGCCTACGCCATGATAAGGGTCTTGTCCTAAAATAACTACTTTTACCTCTGCTAAATCGCAAAACTCAAACGCGCGAAAGACATCCTTTTTCTCAGGAAAAATAGTAATGCCCTGCGCTCTTTGTTGAGCAATGTCTTCTTGTAACTGGCAATAATAACTTTGCAGTTTTGCTTGCGCAATTATCTGTTGCCAGTGAGGTTTGATCATGTGGTTTCTTAAATCAAAGAAAGTATTATGCTAATAAATAAGCACGTAAATCAGAAAATTCGCTACTCATCTCTTTCGACAAAATAGGCTCACCGGCACAATCTGCTAATTCTTTTGGTAAACTAAGTGGTTGACCTAAAATACTTTCAACCACATCTTTAAACTTAGCCGGATGCGCGGTACCTAAAAACACGCCAAATTCGCCTTCAACAGCGCTATACTGCAACGCTTTATAAGCAACAGCAGCATGTGGCTCACTGATATAACCCAATTTACTTAATTGGATAACCGTAGATTGAGTTTGCTCTTCATCAATAGAAACTGAGCTAACGCAGCCATCTTCAACAATGCCCGATTTAAGCATATGCTCAACACGCGGCCAGTTATTTGGGTTACTAACATCCATCGCATTGGAGATAGTGGCAACAGTGCTGTTAGGTGTCCACTCACCGGTTTCTAAATAACGTGGTACCGTATCATTAAGATTAGTGGCAGCAATAAAGCGTTTGATAGGTAAACCCATCGC
>SPKZ01023769.1_pt1 | contig 50290 bp, 37 predicted proteins | sample 2456571 | NCBI WGS metagenome assembly SPKZ01 (sample SAMN11192286, study PRJNA482655) | marine metagenome | biome: ENVO:00000447; feature: ENVO:00000244|ENVO:00000211|ENVO:00000569|ENVO:00002023; material: ENVO:00002151; isolation source: ocean water from marine abyssalpelagic zone ...
AAAGGTTGAACGAATGACTAATTCTGGGCAAATTTCACGCCATTTTTTTATCCGCTCTAGCGTTCTATCTGAACTACCAGGGCGTTTCATCAACTTCAAGATACGTTTACTAGCATGTTGAAGTGGAATATCGAGATAAGGAAGGATTTTACCTTCGGCCATTAACGGAATAACTTTATCAACACTGGGGTATGGATAAACATAATGCAAGCGCACCCAAATGCCTAACTTACCTAATTGTTCACACAAAGCTAGCATGCTTGTTTTTACCGGCATACCATCCCAGAAATCTGTTTTGTTTTTAACATCAACACCGTAAGCAGAGGTATCTTGCGAGATAACTAATAACTCTTTCACGCCAGCATTTTTTAAACGCTGCGCTTCTCCTAAAACATCACCAATGGGGCGTGAATCTAAATCACCACGCATTGACGGGATAATGCAGAAAGTACAACGATGATCACAACCTTCCGATATTTTTAAATAAGCATAATGCTTAGGCGTAAGTTTAACACCCTGCTCTGGCACCAAATCAATAAACGGATTATGCTCAGGTTTGGCAACATGCTGATGCACTTGCTTTAATACTTCATCATAAGCATGAGGACCTGTAACACCTAGAACATTGGGATGAAGTTCGACAATCTCGTCTTTCTTAACACCTAAACAACCAGTAACCAATACTTTGCCATTTGCTGCAAGAGCCTCTCCGATAGTATCAAGTGATTCTTGTACTGCTGAATCGATAAACCCACAGGTATTTACAATAACCAATTCCGCATCATCATAGCTATTAGTTACATCATATCCTTCAGTACGTAACTGAGTAAGGATGCGTTCACTGTCTACAAGGTTTTTTGGACAGCCCAGGCTAATAAACCCAATCCTTGAGCCTTTCACATTACCATCCGAGTTAACAGATTGTTCATTAAGGATTTTTTTTGGTGACTCAAGCGTAGTTGTTTGAGATGCGACTGAATTGCTAGTGCTTGGGTCGAATTGTTCTACTGTCATATGGGTCTCAACTTACTCTTATAGTGTTACTGGCGCTTTTACTAATAAAGAGCAAAGTAATAAATGGTGGTTTGTCTGTCTTTATCGTAAGTTCAATGTACTTACTTAGGAATACTTTTAATTCGCAGGATTATACAGGATTGTTTGAATCAGTGGAAACGTAACATCTCAACAAATATAATACCTTGATCTTTTGAGAGTGAACAAGACACAAGAGATGTTGCTACTATTATAGCTGTTTGTATTAAAAGTAATTGAGCAATATTACGGAGATAAACTCACTGTAATATAGAAAAAGGGTCAGGTTCAAAATAAAATTATACTGTCCCCCAATACAATTTTTTGTACTCTGTTTTTAATTTTACCGCTTCGCGAAGTTTAGCCAGTTCAACAGGATGAGTGACCACACATTACCAAAGAATTGTACTGGCTCCCTTTCCTGAGGGAACGAAGGGCCAACAACAAGTTACAATTATTACTTAGATATTAACATTTTATGATTTTTATTTACTCCCTCATCATTTTTTAATTTTCCATTTCAGCTTTAAACTTCTCAACTTAAGATTTTTCTAATTTCTTTGAAGGATCCTCAAGAATGCTTACCAATTAAAATGCAAACTGCCTAGTGAAATCGGAGGGGTTCAATCTCAGTTAAGCGCTATGTATCAACAAGAGAAAGGTGCTGATTTAACAGCTGTAGCTCAGAGCTTTAATAAACTAACTAAACTTTAAACCCGTTCATTTTATTAACAACTTTGTGATTTATCCGTTTTCTACTCATCCCATACGAATTCGAATTTATTCATTCGCTTCCGCAAATAAAGCGAGCGAATGCGATTATATAAACTTAAGCCTCCGATATTTACCAGCTACAAACAAAGCTAACCACCTGTAATTTATATATAAAAAAAGAAAAGAAAAGTTGGTCTATATACTGCAATTGCATCAGTAAAGTTTATTTTGATTCAGGTGATAAATTGAAAACAATATTTATTTCTTCAATAGCGATGTTATTCATCATTTTCTATTGCTGGCAAAAAGGATTGTTCGCCTATAGCTATGTAGTACATAGCCCCACTGAGCTGAACGAAAAAATTGAAAATACTACTGAATTAACCAAAGACATCGCCAATGAAAAAAGTATTGCTAATGAATCAGCAACTTTGGCAAACCAATGCCAGCAAGAAATTCAATTTGAAGAGATTGACGCTCCTGAGGTGGAAGTTATAGAAACTAATATTGAGCAGGTAACTTCTAGTCAGGCTGAAGCTCCACATTCTCAAGAAGTTATTGAACCACCAAAAGGAATTCAAAAACAAATAGAACTTGCGAACAAGTCTTATCCTCCAGTAAGCATGACAAGTAATCAAGACAAACCATCTGTTGAAACAGAACATCTAGATAATCAACAGCCCAAAACGAATACAGTGACTCCTATAGTATCTATTGATACTGGCAACATCAAAAGTCTATTTCAATGGATTAATCAGCACAATAAAGTCGCTCTTTACTGTGATGGTAGCAGCAATACCTTATATCGTTATGTCGCTAGCAAATGGACTGTAGCCTTGCAAATTTCTGAACAAGGAGCACTTCGTGAATTTGGCTCGAAAATGAAAAATGCAGCAAGCTTGCCAAATAATTGCAGTAGATTACTTATAGTTTGGCCTGCACACATCTGGTCAAACATTACTTCTCCCCTTAACGCCAATGATTCCCTTGAATTTGCTGAAATAGAACTGTCAATTTCTAATCAAAAATTGTATGCCGAAGTTATCACTTCAAAGCCAAGTCTTCCTAAAAAACGCTATAAGGTAGCATCATTATGAAGTTACAAGTTTTAATATTATTTTCAACTCTTAATCTATATACATCTTCTATGGCGCTGGCAGATCAATGGAAAGCAAAAGCCGCATTTTGGAAGCTACAGGAAAGATATCAAGTTGGAGACTCTATTCCCGTTATTGTACTGATCCAATCATTTGCAAAAGCTTGGAACATCGAAGAAAGCCTTCTCGCAGCTCAAGCCACTATAGAAAGTAACTGGGACGTTTGCGCTCTTTCAAAGTCTGGTGCGCAAGGAATATTTCAAGTATTACCTTCGACTGCTCGTGGGTTCTTAAAGAAAGACTCCTATTTCGATCCAATAGACAACGCATTTGTTAGCACATGGTATTTAAATAAGGCCCTTTCTGTTAACGGAAACAATGTAATGAAAGCTCTTGCATTCTACCATGGTGGTCCCAACAAGCGCCTTCATAAGGAAAAAACCGCCAACTACGTTGCCAAAGTTTTTGAGCTATACAATGAATTCAGTAAGAAAGGATGGCTTCGCAAAGTTCCTATTTCTATTAAGCGCCAAGACTGCTCTCACCTTATTAATACAAAAAGCAGAGGTGCTTCACATGATTAATTTACCATTTAAATCCGTTTTTAAAGCTACACCACCACATTTAATAATCGGTGTTGTTCTCGCTAACTTACTCAGTATTCTAGCTACCATAGGTGGATTTTGGCTAATTGGCATCACAAATGATAAACCAAGCTTGTCGCTAGGCATATGTGCAGTGCTAATTGCGGTTTTATTACAGCTTGTAATATTTATTTTATTAAAAGAAATTGTTACTTTAAAAAATAAGCAAAACAACATAATGATTCGTTTTGTGTTGATTTTTGGTTACTTATTATTTGAAAGTATAAATTTTGGTATTAGTGCTTCGACTGTATTCATGCTTTCTGGCTTAGAGGCGCAATACGAATCAAAAATATTAAATGAGCAATATAAACAGGTTGAAATAAGTATCTACAACGCCTCCGCTAGTTTACAAAGTTTAGTTACAAAACTCGACGATGTTGCTAACTACAGTAAATCGCTGGCCAAAATAGAAGATGAACAAGGAGGGTCGTGTGGGGGGCCTGCTAAAACAGAAAAAGGAAAGTATTGGCGACTACGAGAAAACGATAAAACCCAAGCAGTATTACATGCGGAAACAGTTAGAGCTCAGAACAACCAGATTAATGCACTTATAACAAGTTTAAGTAGCACAAAGCTGAGTGCAGCTGATACAAGGAAACACCTTACCAATATTGCTGTTAATATTAACTCCTTGATGGGTGACCCAGCTGTTTCAACTACCTTCACTTGGGCAAGAAATAGGTTGCAATCAATTTCCTCTGGGCATACAGACCAAGAATATATGAGTGGTATTAGTACATTTTGGTGTTCCGATAATAAATTAGCCACAAAATTAACTACATTACTCTCTGTAAAATTAGAAAAAGCTGACATTCCTGAATTCTATACTTCAGAGGGCTCTAATTATATAAAACTAACCTTCTCAAAGTTAGGTAGCTTAATTAGTGGACACTTAGATGAACTAACAAGCTTTGACTACTTAAACTTCATTCTTTCAGCTTTATTGAGTCTAGCTAATCCTATTTTCTTATATTTTTATCATAAACATAATCATATTTGTCATGTCTCTGTAATCCAAATGCATGACAAAGCCAAACAACTAATAGACGCAATATCAATTGACTCACTCTGGGCTGTTGAGGATTGGCTTGAAACTTTGCCAAGTCACCTACGCATAATGAAAAATAAATACCATTTTTATCTAGAAGATGACAAAGAAGCTCGACTTATCATATTCGGGCTTCAGCAACTGGAAGAAATGGGTATTGGTAAATTTAGGGGTCATCGCAACCTTTTTCAAATGTTGATCCACCCTAAATTAGCGTTAAATACGTTATTCAAAAGAAACGTGCCATTTTTAGCAACTTTTACGCCTCAAGAATATGCTCAACTAGAAGCTTTGCTCACTTTACTCGTTTCTAGTGAAGTTCAAGAGACATGCAATGCGTAGAGTAATCATTTTATCAAACGAATTCACCTATGAAGAATGCCAATTCGCCTGTAAAAACGTCGAATAGGTAATTCATTATTTATCACAGAGACAGTTAGGTGATGTACCCCCTTGTTATTAAATAAGTTTTTATTGGAAATGAAATTGGCACAACTACTGCAATATAGATACTAACTACACAATCAGGAGATTATTATGTTTAAAACGAAAAAATTAGCGACAATAGCGGCAGCTATATCGCTTACAGCATGCGGTTCGACAGCACACCAACCTAGTTTTAATAGTCAAATGTCTTCTGTAACAAATCGCTTTAGTGATTTAGAAATGAGACAAAGCGCTTATTCAAGCATTTCTACTAATTCACTAGATGAAAAAATTGTTCTGCAAACTGAAGTGACCAAAACAGCATTGCTAATAGGACCCGAAATTTATTCTCTAGCTCAAGGTAAATTAGAAGATCTAATTACTCAAAAGCCACTTCATTTGCGATCGGAGTCCGCTATGGCACTCATTCATTTACATCCATTAGGAATAGACGAAAGAGTAAAAAACCGCGTAGTTACAAATAAAGTTGATGAAGTGGTATCTAAGCGCTGCTCACCCAAAGCCTTACAATTGATTCGAGGTAAAGACGCAATAGCTGAGAGAGAGCTAGCTTTTGCTTGTGCCAAGCTACTTATGGGAGATTTACAGAAAGCTTACGAACATCTTCAGAAAAGCCTAACTCTTAAGCCTAATCAAGAATTCAAAAAGGTAATTGCGCAATCCCATTCCTTAAATGAGGCAATTGTTCGTATTACAGCAATGCAAATTGCTAAAGATCAAATTGATTTATCAATAGACTAGGAGAGTAACATGACAATTTTCAATCAGAAACCTCAACTTAAAAAAAAGACAACTATTCATACCGCAAGGCCTAATAAACCAACGGACTGTATCAATAATAAGATGGCGCTTATTCGAGATAGCGCTGAGTCATTGATGAAAAACACTCTTATTGCGACCGCGGTTATTTTAGCCTCGTTACCAGCTTTAGCTGACACAGTAAAAAGCGATTATTTTGAACGTGGACTTTCAGTTGAAGATGAAAATAGACTGCGTAACTTTCGCAAACAACATAATGACGTCAATGTTAAAACAAACGAAGCGATCATGATGACAGATGATGTCGCAGCCTTGATCGAAGCTATTGCCGCAGCACCGACGGATGCTGAACGTAATGAATTGCTAAATCAAGCGACAGGTATGTTGATTACTGCCGACACTCAGCTCGAAACTTTAAAAGGCAAAAATCTAAACCTAGCAAGTGATCATGAAAACTTTATTCAAAGTGCTAAATTGGCTGATGAAAATAAAGAAAGCTTATCAGCAATCAACGACGGCTTCTTTACAATGGGAGCTAAGCTCGAACAACTTGCAGCAAAAGATGGGCTTAAAATTTCTGATCAACTAGCCTCCGACATCAATGCCTTGTATGAAATGAAATATATGGCTGCTGATCTCTTAGAGTCCGATGACTTTTCACACTACGGTAACAAGCTAACTGTTACGGGAGCCATGCAATTGTCCTATCAGGTGGCTTGGGAGGGACAATTCATCAAGACAGCTCAAATTATAGTTAAGCGTTTAGCTGGCATCCTTAAAGATGCGAATGACCGTGGCACACTAACAACTACTATTACCGCAAGTTTACGTGGATTCAATTTCAGTCAACCAAGTAAGCGTAAAGCCTTTTTGAGTGCAGTTAAAACTCTAGAAAAAGGTAAAAATGCAACAACACAAGGTGCTGAAAATAATCAATCTTCTCGCGGAATGATTTGGAACCGACAAGATTAATAGGTAGCAAGTATGAGTTTAGTAGCCTCATGCTTCACCTAAGGAGGTGTTCAATGGGTAAGCTCATAATTGTAATGGCTATATTTTGCTACGTTCACTTTTACCAAGCTGATTTTTCAACTTGGTTGCAGAAAGGACAACTAGCCTTCGAACCTGGGTTAGCTTTTGACGACAAGAAAACTGAGCAGATAATTCCAGTTATTTACAATGTGCCACAAAGTGTTGCAGTAATAGATAAACAAGTGCTACCAGCCTTACAAGCAGAAAGTGCAATAACAGACGATTTACGCTCAACTGTACCAGATACAATAGCTACCTGCTGGAGTATAGATAGCTCTTTTAAGCAGGCTTTAGTTTGTCGATGTGGGCAGTTGGAAAGAGACTTGAGAAGTTTATGCCACCAGAGTATTCGTGGCGAATATATTACAGCTATGTTGGAGCGTAAATTATGAATAGTTTCTCACTCATGATCTGGGTAGCAGCATTGATTATTAACTTATCCGTTATATTGCTCCTTCCCAAAAGCGGTTTCGAAGGATTAGAGCTAATTTTCAAGCATGTAGGGCCATTAAGTCCTCTTATAATACCAGTATGTCTTGCTACTTTGTATAAAGCGATACTAGCTGATCCTTGCGAGTACCCTAAAATCCGATGGATTGCCGAAAAGAACTCTTACTTAGGCGTTCTTGGCACCTTAGTTGCTATTGTTCTAACCTACGCTCGCGTAAAAGTTAGTGGAGAAGCTATGCAGACAGTTGACTTCATGGGTGGATTTAGCACATCGATATTAGCTATTGGAACGCTTTGGCTATGTTGGTCACTCTGTCCAGAAAATATGGATAAAACATCATGAAATCGCTAGCACTCATGTCTGATATTTTTGCGATCTTGTTGCTCCTCGCTCTAATCAATGAAGGTAAAGAAACTTCTGTTGAAGATACCAATGAAGCATCTCTTGAGTCAGATTTATCCGGAGAGGCTACAGAAAAACGTATAGAAGTTACGGTTTCTGGAAACGGCTCCTATGTTGTATCTGGAAAGCCATATAACTCATTAAATGCGTTACGTAAGTCACTTGAGCAACAAAAAATAACAACAGTGGCTCTTCAATTTAATAATCAGGCAACCTTACACCAGCATGCACTTCAATTAACTGCGCAATTAAGTGACCAATTCAAAATTAAATATCGTTGGGAAAAAAAATGAAAACCAATAACTCTCCAGGCAATACGTCGCAAGTTGAACGAGATAATTGTGCTTGGGCACTCGCATTCTTATCGCTTTCAATAGTATTTGCCATATTAGCAATATGGTTGCATTGAGTATTACCTAACCTTTCACCTAAAAGTGAGTTCACCGTTATGGAAGAAAAACAAAAACTAGCTGAAGTTCAAATAGATATGCCTATTATAGAAGAATCAGTAAAGCAGAATTTTTTAGCCTCTGAAACAGCTAAGAACGATCACTATTTAATACTAGGTAAATCTGGTGAAGGCAAGACAGTTTTAACCAAACAAATACTAGCTCAGTTAATAAATAAAGACCGTAATGCTTGTCTACACCTTATTGATTTACATGGTGAATATACTGAGCTATTTACCAAAGAGTGTACTTGGTCAGCCGTAGAGCGTGGTTTGCCCTTTGATTGGCTGAAAAAAACAACTGATTTGCCCTGGGATATCCATATCGACGAAAAGCTTTGCGAACTAAAAGAAGCGGCACCTAGTTTAGGGCCAGTTCAATTAGGTGAGCTAAGAAAGTTATTATCCCGTTGCAAAGAAAACATCACCAATAAAGAACTTAGCTTGGTGCTACGCAAGCACCTTAGCCAATCGAGTCAATTTCAACTTGAACCGTTAATTTTATTATTAAGAGCAAGAACGAACGTCAAAAATCCTTATGGCCAAAGTATTCTTCACGATTTGTCTCGCCTATCTAATAAAGTATCACAATCTATCTATGCTATTTCACTCGTCCGACACATTTTTAATCATGCAAAATTTTCTGACATCAATTTACCACACTTTATGATATTTGAAGAGGCATCAAGACTAATAAAAGCTGAAGGAACTATGGATCTTCTCTATCAAGAAGGTAGAAAATATAATGTAAATGGTGTGCTTATTGCCCAATCATGGACTACAGTCCCAAAGTCGGTCAAGCACAATAGCGCAATAATGCTTCTGTTTCCATCTGCGGCTAAGGCAGTGCTGGATTCTACTCATTCAACCGATAATCTCGACTATATTCGTCCAGTTTACAAATTTAATGGCACTAGTGGCGAGTGGTTGGAAACAGAAATAAGTATTAACGAAAACCAAGCAATTTTAATTGGTTCCTCGCTTAGTTCTTTCCATCCAGCAGAAAGGCTAAAAACACATATTCACAATGACAAACACAAGTCAATCTCCGAAAAAACATCTGAACCATTAAATGACGTCGAAAGCACAAGAGAACATAAATATAAGCCCTTAATAAACGACAATAAAAAGCACGGCTGTGAAGCCAGTGAAGCTACCGACACAGCGCTTTTAGCTCCACCCAACGAGAGCAGTCTTTATCGTGCAAAATGGGCCGCGCTAATAATTTCAATCATCGGCGTGGTTTCTTGTCTGGCTATATCAATTAATAAGGTGGTTGTATGAAAAATATTTTTCAATGGCTTAAAAAAAGCCGCAATTTACATAGTGGTGCCAACAGGGTACCTGCAAGCAAGACGTTATTGTGCATAGATGCTGATAATATTAGTCCAAAAGTATTTTTACAAGAAGAAATTAACCTCGAACAGTTTTCTGAAATCGAACTCTACTGTAATACTACCACCCCCTCAAGGTGGCTAAATCATCGTGATTATGATCGCGCCATTTACCACTTAGCAAAAGTAGAAAAAGATGCCGCTGATCGAAAGTTAACTTCCCGGTTGATCCAATTATTAATTGACCATAACGAAACTATTGCACAATACAAGTGCATTTATATATGCACAAATGATCTTGGGTTCTCTCGAGATATAAACAACATAGCGAAGCGATTACCTATTGCTATGATTAGCAAAGAGCCTCTATTACTTGGTATTCAAACATTAAGCCAGGCGATTAGAGTAAATAACTCCAATCAATCTTTAATTAAAACAAATCATCAATTGATTCGGCCAATGATGCGCTTGAACCAAGCAGGAGCCATTCTTCGCGCCAACGGTGTGTCATATTTAAAATTAACTCCTTATTTAGTTAAAAATGGCTTTGAAGTTGATACAAAAAGCAGCTTGATCACTAGCGTCCCAACAATAAATTAAAGGTTACTTCATGAAAAAGATAAAAATTTTTATAACGTCATGGATTGCATTACTTAGTGCATGTGGCGATGAAAATTCCAATGAAGACATTAATAATATGCTTCCACAGCGCCCAGTTGGCATTTCGATTAAATCTGAGCATTTATTATTTCATATAAATTGGAACGACCGACAAGAAGGAAGTTACACTTACATTGACCTTTATGCGGATTTCAATATCAAAAACAATTGGTTTGAAGGCATTGACCAAGAAAGAGCTGAAATCCTAAAAGAAAATGATCTAAAAACTGTTTCTAATCGATTTCTTCGGATTCACTACCCCGAAAATAAATTTGGTCCTGTAAATAGCGGTATCTCTTTTCGTACTTGGTTACCTAAATTAAGCACCACAAACACAACTTGTGTTAGTTTTAAGGCTAGATTCAAGAGCGACTTTATTTTTTCTGGAATGGGAAAGTTAGGGCCTGGCCTAGCAGCAGGCTACGACGCTACGGGAGGCAACAGGGCTGACGGGTATAGTGGTTTTACTTCTCGCTTGGAATGGCAAACACATAATAATAGCGGTATAGGCGCAGGTCGCTTGGCTGCCCTTGTTTATAGCTATAATCCTGATATTGAAAGCCCTCCTAGCTTAAAATATTACTCCAAGATGGCTGATGGTTTTGACTATATAATGGACAATAATCGTTGGTATTTGCTAGAACAGTGCATTAAACAAAACACATTCGATGAACAAGGTAATGCCCAACCTGACGGTGAAGTTGACGTATATATTGATGGCGAACATTTAGTACATACAAATCAACTCACTTTTAGATTAACGCCTCAATTAATTATCGACCAACTGCTGTTCACCACTTTTTTCGGCGGTGCTAGTTCAGAGTATGCCGCAGACCGAGATGAGTATATAGATTATGCTGATATCTATGTGACTTCCCAAGCCGTCACTAAATAAAAAACTAGAGATAAGCCTAATACAAATTAGTTTTTCACTAAAACAGTTGTATTAGCTATCGTAGCTTGTAATAACGACCAATAATCTAATCTTTACTTTAGAGATTATTCAAGGTTACTTCCTTGCTTTAGATAATAATTTACGGTATTTCGGATTTTTTTCCAGTTCACTTATGATTTTCCCTTCTATGGTGTCAGACTTAGGTCGAGTAGAGAGCCCTAGTAATTTAACTCTTTTTATAAAATCTGAGGATCCAGTAACTACTGGGTGACTAGGCTCTTCATCATTTGCTGTAAATATTTCAGCAATATTAGTCGCGGCATGTCTTTCATGAATTACAACCATAGAATCTAATAATATTTTTTGACAGGCTAATCTAATATACTCATAAGAGCCTGTTACCTCATCATACTTGGGACTATAGTCCTTAATTAAGAATAGAGTTTCATCTAAAGTAAGGCTTTTATTCGAATCATCAATCTTTATTTCAAATTCACCTATTTCAGAATTAAAGCTTCTAAAGTTATTAATAGATTCACCATTAACAACGCCTGAGTCATTTTTCCTAACCTGCCTGTTTATTCCTTTGGAAGCGATACCTTCATTTTCTAAATATTTAAGAATTTCAACTTTTGTCACTAAAGAGCAGCCACTCTCTAAATCTCTTTGATACGCATCAATAACAATTTTTTTTGCTAGATTACAAAACTGTCTAACATTTCTAGGGTAATGGAAATTTAAAAGCTCTTGCTTTGCACTCTCGGCTAAAAAAATATCATTTGCTGCTAATGGCTCTTCAATCTTGACTTTTAATAAGGCTTTTAGATCAGCTTGACGCTTTCTTAGTGGTGGAACTTCTAATTCAAAGCCTCTCAAACGTTCATATAAATCCTCTCTAAATTGTCTTGTAGCTGTAAGGTTTTTCAAACTTTCATTTGTCCCGCATATAACACGGACATTCGTTCTTTTTACTCTGGAGGAGCCAACAGAAGAAAACTCTCCGTAATCAAGAACCCTTAGAAGTAATGCTTGAGTATCGTCAGACAATTCAGCTATCTCATCTAAAAATAGCGTTCCTCCATTCGAAACTTCAAATAATCCTTTTTTATCTTCTGTTGTCGCATTATTTATACCAGCTTCCACCCCAAATAATTCCGCTTTGCTTATATTAATATCACCACCAAAAATTTTACAATTTACAGCATTCCATATTTCCGTAGGTCGCCCAGAGTTTAAATGAATAAACTTAGCTACTACCTCTTTTCCAGAACCAGTCTCACCACTTATATATATGGTCTCAGAAGTTTGTGAATAGCTCCTTGCTTGAGAATAGAGCAATTTCATTTCATCTGATTCAACTATCAGGTTCTCAGGATAAGATGCCGTTAGTTCGTTTGCATCTAAATTTAGAATACTTAATAATTTGTAAAAAAAAGTAGATTTAGGAATCGCTTTGGTATGATCTCCAACTCTTTTAAATAAATGAGATTTTGACTTAGCTCGAAAGATTTTCTCTATTTTATTGCGAGGCTCTGAAGTCAGGATAATAATTTGGTCATCCTGAAATTGAGCATATTGCTCTTTGATCTTTGAATAAAGCTCTAATCCCCAGTAATTTGTCTCATTTGTAAAGTTGTTTTTTTCCTTAAAATTAACATCTAATACAATGCGATCAATTTTATCTATATTTTCGTTAATAACATTTTCAACGACAGACCAGTCATTTATTCCGCCTTTTTGCCCCGTGGAAAATATAAAATCTAAATATACGTCATTTTTTTTGCTTTGATTAAATTCATTCACTCCATATTGTTCAAGAAATGCAGAGGGGCTTGCATCACTACTTTTTTCATTTGCCCATTCATCATCTATGAATAATACTGTTACCACTTCTTTGGAACAAACTTCATTTTTTAATTCGCTTATACTCGAATGTAATTTTCTTAATAAGAATAACAATTCAAATAGTTTTTCCTCCAAGTTAGGAGATGAAAACAAATTAAAGTGAGAATTTCTAGAAATTAGTTGATTTAACGTATCTAACTTATTCGAGAAATATTTTTTCGTTTTACATAAATATAATTGTCGAACCGTTTCTTTTTGAGATTCTTTTTCAACATTTAAACTTGAATCAAAAAAGCTTTCAACCCTGTCAGTTAACTCAATATATTCTTGATACACGTTACTACTTTCAAGAGTAGCTTTATTTATAGAACAGTTTGAGATACTCAACATTGCTCTAAATTTATGAGGTAAATTACCAATATCATGTAATACAAGTTCCAATTCATCAGGTATTAATGCACTCTCACCTTTGGATTCTAGATAATTTTTTATGCAATTTGAGTCTATCTTACCCTCCCATAAACTTTCTGATAATTTCCTTAGGGTCAGAACGTTGCTTTTAGACCACTCTTTAATACTTTCTGTGGCTAATCGTTCATACCACCACTCTATAACTTCAGGCTCGTATTTTTCGGTATTTTCTATATCTGGAAGTTCTGTTAGCCCATACCTCTTGGTTAGCCAGTTTTTTCTTCGATTTTGATATTCAGTCCAATATAGATAGGTAATACATGATTCTACTAATACTAATTCTGAACTATTATTCGTCATAGGAACTTCAATTTGATTATTATCAAAATCACTGGAGATCCAGTCACTCCAAGTCATTTCAATTGTTCTAAGAAGGGTATCTTTACATTTTCTGCTAACTTTCTTTAAGTTTTTGTTGTTGTAAAAATCTCTACCTACTAAGTCAGGACGTTTAGACAAAGACGAATAACAAACTAGTGGATATCTATTTTTAATTTTAGATGCTAAATGTCTAAAAGGCACAGATTTACCACTTGAATCGGCAGCAGAATTGTCCAATAGTAAGTCTGACACTATTATATTCTTACTATGAAAATAATTTAAAGATGATTCACAGTCGAAGTCGAGATCTAAAGCTTCTTCAAAGTCATCAAAATTACTTTTAACAATGGCTTTTGCCTTATAACCACTTTCTATGAAAAATTGACAAAGTGTATCTGCTTCACCCTGATCATCATCCCAAACAATAATATTAGGTTTTTGTATTTTAGACATTTGTTCTAGCTCCTGTGTTCAATCCATACAACAAGATCAACCAAATCTTTACGTACATTCCACCAAATAGAGATACCTTGCTCACTCTTTGCTATTTCACCATATTCAATCAATTTTTCATTAGTGCAATCATTGTAGTTAATACCGTTTTCTCTATAACAGCCCAAACGCTCTCTAAGAGATAAGATTTCCTTTATGTGACCTTGCCAATCACCATAACCTAAGTCCCCCCGAATTATTGCACAAACAATTGTCCAAAAATTCTGAATGGATTCCTCTCCACCTTTGCTTTGGTGCCTAATCATAATTGTCGATGATGTTTTCTTAGTATCAAAATCGAGTTCAACAATCCAGCCTGAATCTTCTAACCACTGTATATAGCTTTTCAAACATTTTTGTATATCCCAAAAAATGTATTTTATGGATGATTTAGCACGTATTTCCCATGGGTTTTCTGAAGAGGTTGATTCACTAACATTCTTTTCATTACATTCAATTTTGTAAAATAAATCTATAGGAACGAATGAACCTTTATGTCTTGATAAGCAAGCTTTAAGTTTATGTTTATAAAAAGAACATTCTTCACCAAGCTCAATATCTATATTTTTAAAATACCCCCTAATATAGCTATGGTCAGATGTTGATTTCCTTATTACCTCCATGTTAGCCAACGACTTGTCATTGTTGGCGCTATGAGTAGGACTCAAACCATCGATTTTCATTCCATCAATTGTTTTAGATATGTGTCCGTTAAAAGAACTCAAATCTTCTAGTGGATATACTGCTGAATAAAATTCATCTATAAACTTGTCGCTTAATTGTCGGTATTTAACATCGACAGAATTTCCTAGGTTCACTCTATATTGCTCTACTTCATCAGGAGTCAACACAGCTTGTTTTTCATTAAGATATAAATACTGAAATTGCAGTTGTGTCATCCTCAAAATTGCGGATAAAAATTGACTAATACCTGATGAGACATTAGAGGAAAAGGTATCATCATCATATGTATAAAAGACGATTCCTATTCCTGCATGCTCATTACAGTCATTTAATGAATCTAACTGTGGAGTCCTTTTAAATACAGTCTGTGGGAGAGCCACATAATCTATCGATTTCCAAGGGGATTTATTATCCTTGTTAACTTCAGTGATTTGAGTTAACAATGTACATAAGCTTTTTAATTTTACTGATTCATATGGGTAACCATATTTTCTTAGTTGCTCTATAAATAGCCCTAATAACTCTTCCTTTAACTCATTATTCAACAAGTTTATATCGTGATTACAGTTACCAGATTTAAACGTGTCAATGAGAGTTTCAGAATGCTCAATCCAACTACGTTGTGATGAACCTTGAGGAGGTATGTTGTCGGATTTTACCCCTTTTATATTAATTTCTAAAATATCATTAGTTTGATTAGAGCGCCATTTAGCTTTCCCATCTTCCATATGAGGTGAGAACCGATTCTTCTTTACATTGATAGATGTATTCTTGCAATTAAAATTAATTTTCCAATTACCTACCCATGGAAACAGTTCCATAACAAATAATCCTATCCATGGTGGAGAACTTTCAGTTTCATTTTTACTTAGTAAAATTTGTCTCCATTGCGAATAAGCTTTTTTGTGAGCATTACCCCATTCTTTATCACCTTGAACAACCATAGGTAATTTTTCTATATATGATCTATCTGAATCACTCATCGAGTAAAACTCAGACATACTTTTATATTTGACAAATACAAATTCACACGCAGCTCTAGCGCAATTTCTTACAAAGTGGCTGTATAGAATGTGAAGCATATTATATAAAACTCTTTGCATATGCCCCCGATTGTCGTCTTCAGAGAAACCAGGCATCATTACCGGTAGAGCTAGCTTTCCTTGTAAACTAACTGCACTGCAAGCCAATGCATTAATAGTTTTTTCAAAAAAAACTTCATCATTATTAGGTTGATATTTTGTACGCTTCTTGAGAAAAAAGAGGTCTGCTTTTTCAGAATGTTTGCGAGGGGAACAATTACAATTTTTTATGAAATCCAGAGATTTATCTTGTAATTTTGGTATTGACGTTTTAAGTGGATAAAATACTACAGAGTTATCGACTATATCTATGATATCATTATAATTCAAATCGTTATCTGGATAGTTTATTTCTATAAACTCACACTTATCAACTTTAACTAATCCAAAGTTATCATTAAGAATATCACCAATTACAGAGAGGTTAGAGGCACTTATTTCAGGAAGCCACCCATTACCACTATGGATTCTAGTATCGTGATAATTTCTCCAACTTGATCGACATGAACAATTAGTCTCTAGCCCAATATTTGTAGCTCCATCTATCCAAGCTCGATATCCGCGTTCCACGGAAAAACTAAAAAGTCCTTCAAATTTAACCTTTTTACTTAAAGCAAGTAAAAACCTTGGCCACCTAGGAATTAAATGAAGAGAAAAATATGCGGTTACTAAGTCAAATTCATCTAACTCAACCTCATCTAGAGAATTATATTCTACATAATCGATATAAGGTGACTTGATTCTAGGCCTTTGATTTAATGGTCCATAATCACTTTCACTTTCCTTAGTGTCAACTAGATAAATAGTAGCTTTACGATCACTATTACTTGAGTTAGTTTGAGAAAAAACATCAATTGCCTTCAGTATACTATGCTCTGTAAGCCCCCAGCCATAGCCAAAAAACAAAACTGTTAATTGGTTATTTTTCCATGTACTTTGTAATAGCTGAATTAATTTCTGTACTGCTTTTTCACTATCAAATTTTCCATCCGGATTGAATGCTTTCCTGTACAAATTATTTTCTAACTCTGCCACAGATAAAGGAATAAAACTTTTCATTAATATTTTCTTAGGATTTAGGGCACATCAAAAACAAACCATTATCTATGTTCAAAGTCATAGAGTCATAATCCTTCATTGAATGTGCTTTAGTTAAAAAATTCTGCATAAGGGGCCTATAATCTATGGCATTGTCAGCACATAAAATAAAATTTTCATCCATCTTTGAAATTAAGTTATTTAAGTATTGGATGTAATTCTCCTTATCAGCGTCGAGAAATAAAAAATCAATTTCATTACCCTCGTCCCACTCTTTAGTTATATGCAGCGCTTCTCCTTTCAATAAGCTTATGGTGCTGCACAAGCTAGCATCATTAATATTTCTTTCCGCTATAACTTGTTTTTCAGGGCAAATATCTATTGTAAATACTCTTCCTCCATAACTAGCCGCAGCGGCTCCCATCCATATTGTAGAGTACGCTGCCGATGTACCTATTTCTAATATGACTTTTGGCTTTTTAGCTATAATCATATTATAAAGAAACAATCCTGTAGAAGCTGGAATACTCCAAAACCTTATTTCCTTTTCTCCTGGAATACGTCCATAGGTGTGATCATCTTTATAATTATTAATTACCCAATCTTTTTCTTCCTGCTCAATGCCCTTTAGAACCTTTTGGATTTTGGCATTCAGAGGAATTAGAATCGAATCTTGATCATCACCTTTCATTTATATTACCCAATAACTTAATTTTATTTGATGCATACACAGCCCAGGACATTGATATTTCAACGTCACCATTGGTTAAAAAGGAAATATCCCCAGCGACTCCATTGTGTGTCTTTAGCCCTAATATTTCATTTCTAACATCCATAACCTCTCCGTTTGTTCTGGCTATAGCATTGGCTAATACAGTAACAGCATCATAAGTAAACGCTCCATCATAAGGCATGTACTTTTCATCGAATTTTTCGCTATATCGTGCAGCTACAATATTGGATTGTTTGCTTATCAATCCCTCTATTGAAATAGATGGGGCAATGAATCTAACTTTACGATTGATATAGCTTGCGTGCTCCCAATCTGGAAACTCGGCAAATCCTATACCTCCAATAATTGAAATTTTTCCTTCAGGGTCTATTTCTGCTAATTGTTTAAGTATTTGTGGGAAGTCAGAACCATAGCCTAACATTACAATTTGGTTTACATTTGCCTCTTTAAAAGAGTACAACTCATTACGAAAATCTTTTTGTCCTACTTGAAAGTCCTTTAGAAGATAACTTACCCCTCCACTCTCCAGCTTTGGAATTATGTAATTGTCCACTTCAGCTGTTGAGGTCGCGTCTTTAGAAATCAAGAGACCTACTGTTGACTCTGTATCCTTGTCCACAACATTAGCAATCTGCGATGCTTCTTGGGCAGCATTTAAACAAAACCTGATAGCATTGGTTGAATTATTCATAATTTCAGGGTGAATAGCTACAATCAATTGAAGCCCCCCGTCTTTTTCAATAAGAGGTTTTAGTGCTTGAGATACTCCAGTTAACGTAGTTATAAAGAAATTTGTGTTATATCTAGTTTTTGCCTCTGCATATCGAGTAACTGCAATTTTCGGGCTTGCCATTGTATCAACAAACTTAACATCCAATTTTTGAGTATTGCCCGTGCTCTTTTGTAAGTCTTCTATGGCCATTTCGATTGCCCTTTTCCCTGGCACACCAAGAAAAGCTAAATCTCCTGTTAAAGGTAGGAATGCGACTATAGTTTCTCTTTTTTCTTCACGCGATTGTTGTGGTCGTTCACTTTCACTGCAACCCAGAAAGAAAAAAACACTTAAAATTAATACACCGATTAGTTTTTTCATTTTTACTTCTCTCTATACTCTAGTATGCTCAATAAAAATTACAGTTGAGCGATTAAAATTAAAAAAATCTTCTTTGGCATCTGAACTCATTCCCGCCAAAGGTTCATCTAACAGATACAAATGTGATTCTTTGCAAACTATCATCCCAACAGCCAATTTTTGTTGTTGACCAATACTTAACGTATCAACTACAGTATCTGGCTTTAACTCCTTACTCCACCTAGGAAAACGTTGTTCAAAAAGGTGATACCCTTTATGTCCTAGCGCTAACCGTAAATTATTTTCAACTGTTGGTTCTCGAAAAACATTTTTCCATTGCATCAAATAAGACATACCTAATTTTGCTCTTTCATGAATTGCATGATTCGTTATATCTAAGCCATTAAAGGTTATTTCCCCATGTTCAATAGGATCAACTCCCATGATTGCATTTAACAGGGTGCTTTTTCCTGCACCATTAGAGCCATGAATCTTAACTTGGTCACCACGGAATATTTCCAAGTCTAGATTTTCAAATATCTGTCGAGTACCCAACCTCACACCTAACCTTTTAATTTTAAGTAATGGTTGTTCATTATCTTCTCTTGGTCCTTTTTCTAGCCATTCAAAATTAAGCAACGTCATCTCTATTCCTTAATTCAGTTGTATTAATAACACCATTAACCAGCTCATATTTATAATCTGCTATAGGAATAATGCTGTGCTGATTATGCTCGACTATAAGTAAAGCCTTCCCCGTTTCTTGTGCTAAAATCCCTAAGTCATTAACGAGCTGAAGTGATGCAGCTTGATCTAATCCGGCAAGAGGTTCATCTAATAGCAGAACTTCTGCCCCTGTTTGTAATAATCTAGCGATAGCAACTCTCTTTGCCTGTCCGAGACTTAATTTATCACCTGAAGAGCCAGATCTTTCTTTCATACCCATTATATCGAGCCAATTTAAAGCCTTCTTAATAAGAATTTTTTCTTGCTGCCTCACTTTGATTGGTTGAAATATAGCCCTAAAAGGGTTTATGCCAATGCTCGGAGCAGCTGTTAACACATTTTCTAAGGCGGTCATAGTATGGAATAGCCGTATGTCCTGCCAAAGCCGAGCGATACCAAGGAGTGGTAATCCATCAGACTCTTCTTTCAATATATCAATAGTTTTTCCTTCTTTGATAAGGTGAGCTTGCCCTGCCTCAGGCTTTAAAAAACCAGAAAGCACATTTAAAAGCGTTGTTTTTCCAGAGCCATTTTCACCAGTTAATAACCCTACTTGTCCAGGTAAAAGCTCTAACCCTACATTTTTCAATACTTGCTTCCCACCAAATGACAAAGCAATATTTTCAACAACTAATTTAGAGAAGCCACTTTTTTTAATTACTGACTTAGCCGTTTGAGTCTTAGTTAACAAATTAGCGTCATTATTTACCACCATTTTAAATATGCCCATGCTATTTTCATTGATATCTATAATTACCAGCTAGACCTTGTGGTCTAACCAACATGAGAATAATAAGAAGAACCCCGTAGATTAGTAATCTAATATTTGCTGCAATTGCGTCAGGCAGCGCCACAAACCTTAAAGCTTCTGGAAGTGTTATTAGAATAAACGCACCTAACAACGGGCCGCGAATATTACCAACTCCTCCGATTACCACCATAGAAAGCATCAAAATTGATTCGTTTAGATTAAAACTAGTTGGATCAATATATGATACATAAGCGGCATATAGCCCACCAGCACATCCTACTAACGCAGATGCAATAGCAAAAACTTGCATTTTAAGTTTGTTAACTGGAATTCCAACAGATTTAGCTGCCAACTCATCATCCCGTATAGCCTGCAACGCTCGACCAAAAGGGGACGTTTTTAATAAAGATATGACCCCTATAAAGATCAATGCTATAAAACCATAAAGCAAAGTAACAGCGCCAGTAGAACTAAACTCTACCCCTAATACTTCAGGTTTAGGTATACCAGATATACCAAATGGGCCGTTGGTAACGGAAGTCCAGTTATACAATACAGCATAAATCAGTGCTTGGACTGCAATGCTGACCATAACAAAGTAATCACCTTTAAAGCGGCGAGCAGGAAGAGAGACTAAAAGGCTTAAAAATCCAGCGCAAACTCCAGCCAAGATAAGTCCCGGAATGAAACCAAATCCAAAATGTACCCAAAGTAAGGTTGCCGAATACGCACCAATACCATAATAGCCTGCGTGTGCAATTTGGAGTAAACCACCATAACCCAACATAAGATTAAGACTTAGTGCAACTATCGCAAAAATCTCAAAATAAACCATCAGATGCATCAGATAATTCATAATGACTCCAGCCTTGTTTTACTGGCAAATATACCTTGTGGCCTCAAGAATAAGAATAAAACTAATAGAATGAATGTAGCAGCCTCTTCCCAGCGAGCAGAGCCAAACCATACTACCTCAGCTCTTAATAGCCCGAGTAATAGGCCACCAGCCATGGGGGCCCAAATAAATCCTTTTCCTCCAATAATCGTTGCTACCATCCCCAAAAGAATAATATCTAACCCTGCATGTGGAGAAAAACCCAAGTCCCAAGCGACACCTATTGAAACAATAGATATCAATCCAGCACTGATACAAAATGCAGTTCCTCTTAAGGAGTTTATATTTCGCCCTAAAAGGGCCAGTAGCGTTGAATTATCTGACAATGCTCTAAGCTCTATACCTTTATTGCTGTGTTTAAGCCAAAAATGAATCACACCTATTGCTAAAATTACACATAGAGGCCCCAATAATTGGAGTTGAGCAACAGACACATTACCTAAGCGCCATACTTGACTTACTTGCTGTTGAACAATTTGTGATTCATTCCCCCAAAAAATTTCAATAAGTTGAACTATGACAATATATGCCCCAAGAGATGCTATAAGGTTTACTTCAGGCGGCGCATCTTTTTTAAAAAGTGGTCGGTGAATTGTGAATTCAAGCGCAAAACCTAGAAAGGAAATGATTAACATTGATACAACCAATGAAAGCCAAATAGGAAACTGAAATGTAAGGAGCATCGTAAAAATATAAGGCGATAAAGAATATAAGCCTCCTAAAGCAACGTGGAATACTTTAGTTGTACGATAAACCAACGCAAAAGCAACACCAACAGCACCGATCAATATACCTTGTAAAATTCCATTAATAATTATTTGCATAAAGTGGTTTATCTTTATTAAAAATTCATTCGAATAGTTTACTGCAATTTGTAATCCAACTTACTAAAATGAAGGTTAACCTTTTGTATTTTTAAAATTATTTCGTTTTCTTAACAAAACTTCTAGAAACGAGAGTCTCACTAAAATATCGAATTCGCAATAAAAAAATGCGAATTCGCTAGCTTTTTTAACGAATTCGCATCTTTACTTAAAACAAGCCTCTATATGACTAAGGCAAATGACTTTTTCCCCTTACTAATTAAGCTATATCTACCATACAAGTTATCTGTTAGCTGTAACTTGTAATCTTGGTCATTTATCTTGTTACCATTAAGGCTAATAGCGTTCGCTTTTATTAAATAACGAGCATTAGTTGCGCTTTTTGCTAAACCCGATTCAACCAACAGTTTCGCTAAAGAAGTATTCATTTCATTCCTAGTTGTTTTGCTAATAGCTGAAGATTCTAATTGTTTAAAATCTTCCACTGTAAGCTCTGCCGCTTTACCATTAAAAAGTGTTTCGCTTAATTTAATTGCACTTTTCAGTGATTCATTGCCGTGAATAAACTTGGTTACTTGTTCTGCTAAAACCCTTTGTGCACCTCGCACATGTGGAGCTTTGTTATGTATTTTTACTAATTCAGATATTTCATCAAGTGATAAAAAAGTATAAATTTTTAAAAAACGCTCTACATCGGCATCCTGTGTATTCAACCAAAACTGGTAAAAAGCGTAAGGTGATGTTTTATCAGAATCTAACCAGACAGTTCCTGTCTCGGTCTTACCAAATTTAGTACCGTCTTCCTTCAGCATAAGAGGCATTGTCATACCAAAAACTTCTTTCCCGTGTAATCTTTTGGTTAAATCAATACCACTAATAATATTGCCCATTTGATCATTGCCACCAATTTGCAACAATACGCCTTGTTGACTCAAGTGAGCAAAGTCAAAGCCTTGTAGTAATGAGTAAGAAAACTCTGTATATGAAATACCTTTTTCCTCTCTATCCAGTCGTTGCTTAACACTTTTCTTTCGGATCATATTGTTAACCGAAAAGTATCGACCAATATCACGTAAAAATACTTGTACCGACATATTGCCGAACCAGTCTTTATTGTTAACAAGTCGTGCTGCATTTTCCCCATCGAAAGAAATTATTTTCTTCATTTGTTTCGTTAATTTAGTTGCCCATGTATTAATCACATCCAAAGAAATCTTATCTCGCTCTTGTTCTTTAAATGATGGGTCCCCGCAAGAGGCCGTAAACTCACCAATCAAAACCGTTGGTTTATGGCCTGCTCGTTGTAATCTAGCTAGCAACATAAAAGGACATAAATGCCCCACATGCCCACTACCTTCTGTAGGGTCAATGCCACAGTAAACACCTATTGATTCATTTTCTAATAGCTCAGATAAAGCTATTTCGTTGGTAATCTCAGCAATCGCACCACGCAGTTTTAATTCTTCTAAAGTATTCATTCTCATATACCTCTATAGTTCGCCCTAGAAACTACTAGGGCGAACGATTTTTAATTTAAGCGGCTTCTTCTATCGCTGCTTGATTCAAAATGTCTGCAACTACTTGTGTAATCTTTGACTTAAAATTAATCCAAAACTTTTCTAGAGCTTCTTCAGAAGCTAAGGCAGGATCCATCATAATTCCGCGTAACACGTGCAAGTTAGGTTCACGCTCTAAGTCAGAAGTATCAAAACCACACTTTTCTACATAAGGTTTTAATGCTTTTGATAATGAAGAGATAGGCAAAGTTGTTGACGCCAAAAATAACTCAGGCTTACTTCCTACCCCCACATAATGACATTCTTCAAATATCTGTTGATTAAGGTTATTTGAGGCCTTTAAAGAACCATTGATTTCATTGATAGCGAATAAAACAGCATTGAAGTCAATTTTATTGGTTACAGGAGTGATATTAAAATACCGACCATTTACAACAAAACTTCCATCTTCTAACATTAAGCGAACTACATTTTGAGCAGGTTTGATGGTGCCGCTAATCAATTCCCCATAGCCAGAACAGTCCAGCGGGAGCAATTTATTGGCAGCAAAAAGAGCAGCAGCAACCGCTCCCGGACGACTTCCTTCAATACTTGAAACACCTAGGGATGGATTACTTTCATCATGATCAAAAACATAAGAAGCTTGTTTACTTAACACAGCTAAATGTTGCTTATATTTATAACAAAGAACACATGAACCATAAGGGACATAGCCCATTTTATGAGGGTCAATAACAACACTATCTGCTTCTTTCATAGATATCAGTGCTGCATATGTTGAGCTATCCATATCAATATCCAGCTCATCATAAGCTAATAAAGTACCATCCGGGTTTGTGATAACCGTCTTTAGATAACCACCAAAAGCTGCATCTAAGTGTATATAAAAGGATGCTCCATAGTGTTCTTCCATTCTCGTACGGAAAGCCACAACTTCATGTAACGGATCAACAGCACCTTCTTCTGTTGTGCCCATTATGACAACAACAGCTATAATTGGAGTTCCTTCTTTAATACACTTTTCTACTTTTTCAAAAAGATTTTCAATGTCCATTCTAAAGTTTTTATCCACTTTAATCTTTTCAATATCATCAAGAGGAATTGATGCCTTAACACAAGCATCTTGCACTGAATAATGTGCTGTTTCAGCCTTAAAAACTTTGCCTCGAAATTGAGTACATTCACTTTTCTTTGCAGAAATTAATATTTCTTCTAACATGTCTTGCTGATTTAATTTATCCATTAATACAGCAACACCTTTAGTTGAAAGGTTAGCTCGTTCTTGACGACTAAAAGGCAGAAGATGACGGGTTTTAGGATTTAAATAGACAGCATGAGAAACTTGTTTTAATAATTTAGCTGTTAATATGGCTTGAGTGTTACCTAATGTCCCGCCACTCATCATAAGACCTGAGGATTCAGAACCATATCCAATTAAGGCACAGAAGTTTTCGATATTCTGGTGTTCATAAAACGTAGTGGTCGGACTGCTTTGAGCTGTGACATTGTTTGGGTTGTATATGCTAACCGCAGCCTGAACTGCCACCGCAATAGGCAATACAGCATAGTTCATATGACCAAAGTACTTCTGACTATCTTCCCAAGGAATATGATTTTTATCTACCTCCTGAAGTATGTCAGTGAAAATGCGTTTTTGGCGTTTATACATATTACGATCTTCTTCTGACCACTCCTCAGAAGCACTTTCAGCGTTTTCACGAACTTTTGAAATATCACTAAACATGTGTAGATATGAACTTTCATTAAATAGTTGCTTACTCATTGTTATTCTCCTAGTAATGATAATTAACACTGACTGTAAATAAATTTTCGATCCTAGAACATTTATTTACTACTAACGGTAATATCAACAAGTGTGCCAACCATTAACCAACTGTTTTTTATGGATTATATTAAATGCGCATCATCTAAACCAAGGCGAATTGGATGTTTTACAAAGTGAATTCGAGGAAGGTTTATGCGAATTAAAGTACTTTCCTTGTAAGCGGGAATAAATTTTCTTCACAAAAGTGGGCATTATCATTTGAAAGGTGATTTGAAATGGTTTGCCTTCACTGAAGATGGCTAATAACAAAGTAAGTTAATACTCTTTTCAATACTAGTATAAGTGAATTATACAAGCCCTATTCCCGCAACTCAGGGCCAACCTCAAGATTATGCTTTCGTTGGGGATAAAACCGTGTTGTAAAAAATGATATGGAAGTTGCCAGGGATGGCGTCGTTTTCCTGGCTACAATTTACTAGATCATCGACTATAGAAGAAATATTATTTATTAAGATAAATTGTATTTTTGAATTACAGCGTTCAACCTAAATGTGTAATAATTAGTATTCTGAAATGTGGTTAATGCATTCAAAGACTCTACAAGGCCTTTCTTAGCGAGCGTACATTCCTTTTTACGGTTATTTCTTACATAAAACCGGCCATCCGTAAAGTGTACGCCAAGCAGATTCAACAGCACAACGGCCACTCTCTGACTCCAACAAAGTTTTAATATAAAGTTTTTGCGACTCTTTAATACCAGGAATATCATCAATCATATTAATGTGAAAAAGGTACGCAGACCATTTATGCCTTGATAAGTTGTAATTTTTGATACCCAATGCACCTGTGCCATCAGAAGTAAAAAAATGAGCCCTCAATCTAGACATGACTTTGCTCCTATGTCCGTTGTAGATTACATAAATGCCGTTGTCTGCGCAGAGGTTTCCGCTAAGAATACTAACGTTTTTTGTCGATTGAACGCCGAAGTCACAGCCTGAACTAGGTAAATTTTCAGGCCGAGCTAAACTTGTTAACTGCTCGCAAGTAATATCGCATGAAATCCAATAAAGGCCTTCTTTATTGCACCACAGCCCTTGAGTGTTTTGTTCAACCCAATCTTTTAGAAAAGCGTTATCCTCCCATGCGGCTCTAGAGCCAAAATTGAGCTCAGCTTTGTGTTCCCAGACTAATTTTGTAATTTCAGTTAAATTCAATGATCTATTCCTAGTTCCTACCACCAGCATATACTACGCTAGCTATCTGCTAATATTGGCTTAAGAGCTCTCAGTTACACATTTGCTAAAGAAATCCATTGATCTCCAGATAAAATCTGGATTTTATCAAAAGGAATTCCGCTATTGCTTAGTTCATCATCATTTCGCTCTACCAACCAATACAATGATGCAGGATCCTCAATACCATTTTTTTTTGCTAAATCATCAATACTATGATTAAAACCTTCTAGTTCAATATTCTCGTCTGTAAAGCGTAAAACATTATATTTAGTTGGCCCAGCTACATTATTGTATTGACCAGCTTCATCGATGGCTACACGTTCATATCGCCATGCACATACCCTAAATATACTAACCAAGTTAGCGTCGGGCCCGTTTAATAAATTTTCATCGATATTAATAAACAATCTATGGGGGTACTTTATTTTTACCTTAATGTCACGCCAACCTTTGCTCCAATTAAAACCTTTTAACTTCTTATCTTTTATGATGTCATTAATTTTCTTGTCTGTGGTTACATGGTACAAGTACATAAAACCTTCGCTCACTTCTATCTGTTGTATATCGAAAAATTCGCCATGTTCCACAATCTTAAAGTTATGCTATATATCTTGCGACTTCATTATTAAATCGTTTAACTAGCTATTTGTTTTTACTAATACCCCCTATGGTGAGGTACTAGATTAATATCAAAACAAATAATACCTCAACTGTAATTTAAGCGAAATAATTGTTTGTATTTATTAGTAATAACCTATTATTACGTCACCTCTAATGAAGTTAATCTAGTTGTTTCTATCTAAGTAAAATTACTTGTTTTGTCATGCACAATTATCCACCTCACCTTACGACATAAATCCAATTTACACTTACCAACTGCGAATCAAAAACAGCAAAATCCAATTTACACTGCTTGTTTGCGAAATAGACAAATTACTGCTCTTGAACCTTGCGAAATGAAAAATTGTCGCACTTACCCACTACGACAGAGAAAAGAAATGCTGGCCTCACTTTTAGTAGCGTAGCTGCTGCCCAAAACGAAAAAAGCATAGTAATTACCAATAAAGTCATTTGTGTTGTCATACAAGACATAAGTGATGTCAGGAATGGCAACGAAATTAGGTTTTAACGCACTTAAAACCTCACTAGATTAATCACGGCCATTTGACAAGAAATTACTTTCCGTTATACAAGCACTTAGCAATAGAAAACAACATTAAATAAGAGGATAATATAAATAAGAGCTACAGATTTTAGTGCAAAAAAAAGATCAAATCTGACAAAATATTTATTTTTAATATAGTTAGCCAGCAATGTTTTAACTCACTAATTACAGGTGCACTACGTGACCTTCCATTAGCTCATACAACGTATTGGTACTCATGCCGGAGGCATTGCGTTAAAAAATAAAGGCATTCGTGTCGAAATAAACAAAATAATAAAGACAAAAATAATAAAGACAAAAATAATAAAGACAAAAATAATAATAACAATAAAGGAGTTTGTCATGATTACATCAACTAACAAAAATAAAGGCGGAGCACCTAAAAAAGCGGTGCTCAAGAACAAGGAAATTAAATTTAGCTGCACAGAAGAGGTTTATGATTTCTTTGTTGAGCAATCTCAAGTCGCCGGATACGCAACAAAAAAACGCAGTAATGTTTCCAAGTTCCTTCACGACTTTACTCTGACAATGATTCACGAGGGCTATTACCAATCAGTACAAGCACCCGCAGTATCACGCGACCTTCTCATTGAACTTGTACCTGTCGCCAACAATTTAAACCAAGCAATGCATATTTGTAATACCGCTGTTACTGATTTAAATTTAGTGGATTTAGGTAAGAAAATTGAAGCTATTAGGCGAGTAATGATGGCGCTCACAACGACTATTTTAGCGCCTAAGGTGAACATAATTAAACAAGGAGAGTAACTATGTCTACCGCAAACCCAAAAGAATCAAGACCTAGTGTAGGTCCAACCACTATTTATGTTTACAGAGGCGAAGGTCATGAGCACCCTGTTAACGCTAACAATGTTATCCATTTAGGCGGTAATATATTAAGTAATCCCTTAATAGTTAACGATGATGGCTCCAAGCATTTTGAGTTAGATGAAATGATTGAAGAGATGGAAATGTGGGGAAACTTAAACAAAACCGCAGAGAAAAAATTTAAACACTATATTATTTCAATTGCACCAGAGGATACTGGCAAGGTAAGCACCTCCGATTGGATGACCTTGATTAACGAATATATGGGAACAATAGGTTATGGGCCTGATACTAAGTGGACATCAGCATTGCACAATGACACCACTATTGGCCATGCTAGTAATGAAAAAGGCAAAAATGGGGGGCAACATGCACATATAATTTCCTGTTTAGTCCAAGCATCCAAGGGTAACACGCTGGTTAAAACGTCATTGGATTATGAAAAAGGATGGCCAGTTATGCGAGCTTTTGAGAAGCGACATAACCTACGCATTGTCGCAACGCCTGGTTCTGAAGATGACTTTGGCTTTAACTTTACAAAAGGCCAGATGAAAGGCCACGGCTCACGCCAAGCATGCTTGGATAACGACTGGGGAGCCATTATCAGGGCAAGAATTAAAAACCTTTATGAAACTGACGGTAAGCCAAAAACCATCAAGGAATTCGCTTTGGGACTCGCTAAGCGCAATATTTCTTTGCAAGCAGTTAATAATGAAGATGGCAGTATCAGAGGGGTTAACTACCAGGTTCTTGGCTTCAAAAAGGATGGAAAGGTAATAGACTCTCCATTGATTAGCGGGTCCAACGTAAAAGGTACTCGGTTTACTTGGAACAAGCTCCAGAAGAATGAAGGCATGAATTACAATTCCAAACGCGATGACAAGTTCATAGGGCTGTCTCCTGCTCCACAAAAATTGATTGCATCAATCAAGATCAATAAGTCTCAAATGCGTGCAATTAAAATGATGGGTACAAAGTTTAAAGCAGGAAGAACCAGTGGTGGTCACATAGACTTATCGTTTTGTCGTACTAAACATGAAAGAACTATGGCGCTATTAGTTAAAGCCATTATGGATTTACTTAGCGAATTATTTACTGGGTATGATGTTGAGATTTTTGAGTATACAATCTATGAAAGTATCGGACAAAACATAGAATATGACCTTACTGCTGATTCAATAGAAACTGAAAATAAAATCCGTCAATACACTCAGTTTGATGTCTGGAAAGATATTAAAGATGACGACAATACACATGACGCCACATTTGATCTAGCCGCATAATAAAATTCTTTATATCAGCCTAAATTTTTTATTTAGGCAATTGCTACTATTTGTTTACAAACTGCTTTGCAGTTTTGATTGTAAACTAATAATTGTTGTTGGCCTGCCTTACTCGCTTCGGCTCGTTCGTCAGAATAAAGAACCAGAATTGTTCTACAAATATTGTGGATGATTTGATAAATTAATCATATATTTTTGAATATATCTCAGTGTAGAGATCCTAATAAACTATTTTATTTGATTTCAATATATATAGGAGGACCCTTTTTTAAAAAGTGACAGTAAAAAAGTTAAAATAATTTAGAAATAGTGTTCGTTCGTTTATTAATTACACAAATATAAGTGCTGATTAATAATTTATCAAAGAAAGTCACCATTCGACTTAACGCTAATTGTGGTTTAATTTCGAACGAAGTTCGGCCCGGTGTCCAGTTACAATTAATTGATTAGTCGCCCGATAATTTTCGTAAAATAATGATTTAATTGTTGTTGCATGCTTCAGCCTGAACCGATCACCCATTTCGGTATTATCCGATCCTAGGTTTCGGGATTAGCCATAAAATTGATCTTGATGGAGAATCTCAAAGAAAAAATAATTTGACTCCATCCGATCACTAGGTATAAATATTAGCTATGAAAAAGAGAGTGAAAAAGGAGATCGGTTCAAACCGAAATAACTGATCGGCTCACCCGAAATACGCAAGCTTTCCATTATCTATAATAGAATGATTATACGAGTTTATTTACTCCCGCTTTTTCAAGCAGGTCACTATATGTAGCCACCATATTAAATTTAACCTTTTCCCCCTCACCTTCACCATTAACTTCTTGCTCTAAACGCTCAAAGTATTTTCTGGCACATTCAATTTTTGCTTCTTCAATTTTCTTCAGTTGCATTGTCGACATTGAGCCTTTGGTTTCTGCGACAAATAGAATATGCTTTACAGAGCCGTCTTTAAAAGCGATAGCCCAATCAGGGTTACCGTTAGTAAACGAAAATGTGTACTCAACATGAACCCTTTCAGAATAGTGTTAAATTGCATCCAAAAGTGATTCACTGGATAAAATATTGATGCAATTTTACATTTGTTAGTGCATTGGTACTGGGCTTAGCATTAGATGCGTTTAAAACCCTGTAATAACTTTTGTATTTGCCCAAGTATTGCTGGGAAAATTGCAAACCTGAATGACACAAGCCTTGTTCGACCAATTGCTGGTAAATTTGCTGTAGTTCCATTACACCTTCCTTGGGTTAAATCATTTATGTTATTTATCATCGACACCTGACAATACCATTTAATTTTCGTATCTGTAATCTTACCTAAATACGTTCAACTAATTGGCTGATATTAATAAGTTAGCCTGACCTAGTTATTCTATTTTGCTATTAATTTGATGAAATTCGCTCTTGATATTCAATTTTGGTAACGGTGTGAAGAACTTTATATTCGATGGATAGAGTATGTAGTTGATGAGGATGCATAATAAAGTATGGTAATAATATCTACTCATAATCCTCATGAATCTTTTTCGCTAGTGAAGAAATAGTCCCATCGGTTTTAACTTGAAGAAAAGGCTTATCGCAAGTGTTAGTTAAAATAAAGTCAGGTACCTTAGAATGTATAGCCCCCTTCCCAACACCAAGAGACAATCTTCTATTCCATAATGAGCATAGGGACTTATATGATTGACCATCAACATTATTAGGCCATCCAACCTGTATATCTTGATGATTGACATCAATTCCGTTCATTAGATCAATAATTATGTTAACTTCCTTAAGCGTTTCGTTGAGTGCATTTATATAGTGTTTGTTCGTATCAAAAATTAACTGAGAGAATCCTTCACGACCTAAACCTTCTAACTTTTCATTGAACGCTTTTGTAAATATTCCTTTGGACTTAAAAAGTGATATTTTCTCTGAATAATAATCAACTAAAGCCGGTAAGTTATTATATTTGTCAGATAAAAATTGCATGTATGGAATAGACTCATTAGCCATATAACATTCGTAAATTCTTGTAACATCTGACCAGTCTGTTGAGTTTGATAAATACTCATAAAGTTTATATGGTGGAATTAAATTTTTGTTTGCTTGATACTTAAAATTAGTTGTTTCCTCTAAAATATCAATAACTAATTTAGAGCAATAAGTTGACTCACTTTCAGTGAAAAAAAATGTTCTTGCTATTGAATATTTAATTCCATTTCTTTTAAATAATTCTCCAGAATAAAGAACACTTCTTATAGCGCTATTTAAAGACTTTGAATCAAAATCTTTATTCAAGTTCACTCCTGAGTTAGTTTCAATAGCCGTGTTTCTTAGCACCTTATACTGAGAAGATTCTGCGACAACGTTATAAAATAAATCAAGAAAAACGCCCTTATCTGGAATTGCATGAATAATACTGAACAATCCAGAAACCATAGCGACATGTGATATATTAGTTTGTGAGGACTTGAATTTTTTGGGTGATGTTAGTTTTTGGTAATACGATATTAACTTTGAATTCTTAGTTTCTCCCCATAGAAATACTATGTCACCAGGCATAGGGTTGAACCAAAGTGGACCATGTCGGTTATCGCTTGATCGTTGGCTAGAATGCATAACTATCCTCCATGATTTTATTAATTTTATAATTTAATCTTATAGTCAAGATTAAAAAACATCATTTGTAAATGATACCTCAATAGTTTTTCTCTGTTCCTACATTTAACTATGATCTTCTAGTTTCTTTTATACAGAAAAACACGCTGTTTTATATAGTTTTTAAGGGAGTTATTTAGCAAGTTAACTAAATACAAAAGTGCTAAAAAATTAGCATCAAGTGAATAAAAAAGGAATTTTTATTCACTCACTATAATGGAAAATACGAACCAAGAAACAAATATTATCAGGCTGTAAGTCAAAACCAAATGGTTTGCAATTAGTGCAATGGTTGACTTCTTTCAGGCCGCGCCTGTAAGCTGGGCTTACGCTTTTACGGGTACTTTTGTTAAACCTATTAAGCAAAAATATAAAGTTTAAGGCCATTGCCGAGAATTTAATAATTGCCTGAATAGTCGTTGTGGTTTTTTAACTAGCGCAGAAAACATAAACATGATCCTACTGAACGTTTGCCAATGCTATCAGTGATAGAGGGTGACGGTAACTTTGTTCATTACCATTGTCATTTCCTGCTGGCGCTACCACCTGATATGAACAAGTTTATTTTTGCATCAAACGTACTAGCGGCATGGAAAGGCTTCAAAGGAAACGCAATATTATCTAACGATTTACAGCCCATATATAACTTAAAGGGTTGGGTGGAATACATAATGTTAAATTGCATCCAAAAGTGATCTACTTAGACCAATTTATTACAGTGAATATTGATGCAAATGAACATTTGGCTTCAAAAGCAGCCAACAAAAAGCCCCTCGCTGGGCTTTGGATTCAAAGTGAGTATGCAATACGCATGTTTTGCACACTGCTGATAATCACTTTTGCCACTTAGAACTAAATAATCGGTTGAAATCATCCTGTTTTATGTTCATTTTGGATACGAAAGCAGACGATAACGCCACCAACAGGTTGCAGAGTCAGATTGCTTTGCCTCGTTAGGCGTCTTAACTATTTGTAGCATCCTAACCAGATGGTATGATTACTATCTGGATCAATAATTTTAGAATCAACAAACCCAGTTAAAGAACCAAGCCTAGTATGCCCTTCAACCAATCTTAATTCAGATTTTGATGAAATAATATGCCCGCATATAAAAACAGGAGGCCTACACCAAGTCATATTTTCTTTCCAGTGGCTTACAATTTCATCACTATATCGGTAATTTTCTAATTCTTTCGACTTAACCCAGCTAGCTTTAGTTTTTACAGTATTGAAATAATGCAAACAATCACTGTTTATACTTGCCAAACATAACTTGTCAGCAGAAATAGAAACTTTCTCCCATGATAAGTTTGATATTTCAATGTTCCCATAATCGTTTTGATATGACTCCTCTTTACCATGATCTGAAAAAAATTGTTCAATAACATCTAATGGAGTGTGAGGTAACATTGTTTGTAGAGAGGAACAGTCAATGATGCGATCTGAATCACTTACATATGGTAAATCTAGGAGTTCTTTAAACTTCATAATTTGTAATTTATTAACTCAAAATGATACATGACAGAGCCTAACGCTTTGCTAAGCAGCAACAAAATAGTTGAATAAAATTAGCGAGGAAAGATCAAAAGCCAACTGTTTTTTTGTCCATTTAAGCAACTTAGATTCGTTACCACTCTTCTTCTATACCTTTTTCTCTTCGCTCTAAAGCATCATTGAAAGCCTCAATCGCCTCTTGGCCTTTTGAGTCATATTCAGTTTTAGTGGCACTTATTATGTCTGAAATAGGTTCCACAGGAAGAAAATTTTCAATGTTTTCTAATTTAATACTACTCGTGATCTTAGTTATACAAGATCCCATTGTTTGCGAAGAAGACTTACTAACAAAGCCTTTAAGTAAATTAACGCAACCTTCTGCACTTTCGGTTTGAGATTTTAGCCAATCAATAACTTTAGCTTCGTCTCCCCAACGCTTCCACCTATACAAAAATGAGACCAAATGTTCATGAGTTATTAACTTGTCGGGAGTATTTTCTGCCATTGAGTCCAATTTCGATACAAACTCAGCCTTGATTTGCTCGAACTCATGATCCAGCAAAACAATGTCCGTTTCATCTTTCTCTCTTCTGCTTTCATCTGTATGTAATATATATTCAACGATAGAAATTCCTTGTGAATCTTGAAAGCACTTTAATAGTAACTCGCCTCTTTTTTTACTATCTTCAATTCTTCGAAGGAACCAAACAACAAGTCTCATTGCATGGGTGTTAGAGCTGAACATGGTAAAACCCACTGCTTCATGGTCAATTTTATCACCTATATCAAGAAGAGCCTTAATATAGGTGTAAGCATTTTCCATCGGAATATCGTCTGTAAATGATTCAAACTGAGATAGTGCGTTCTTTAGTATGTCACGTTCCATTAGTGACATTATAAATTCCGAAAACTTTGTTGAATCAGCTGTCAGTGATAGCATTTCTTTAAGATCTGAATTAGAAAGTTCACCTTTAGGGATTTTAAACTGGAAGTATTTATCAAAGTTTGAAGGGTGACATATCCGCATATCACGTAACCAGCCTTTACTAAAACCACCATCATACTGCGGCCCTCCAAGAGTCCACTCAATTGTAGGAAATAGTTGCCTTACAATTCCCTCAACATTGTCTCTTTTACCCTCGCTAGCTTTATCTAGAATTCCGTTTACTAGAGCAGTAGCCGTTTCTTGTCTGTCTCCACCATTCTTTGTAAATATATCTTTAGAACGCGCAATCTCGCCATAAATTTCAGGTTCAAATATTCTTAAACACTCTATTGCTATTAAGTCTACAGGATTAACTTCAAATGCTGATTTCCCCTTCAATAATGAAAAATGAAACGAGAGAGTTGATGTATAACGATAAACATTTCTCAAGGTATCAAAGTAAGCATATAGCGCTCCATGAAAAACATTACCCCAGCGGTCTGTTTCAAACATTTCTACCACTGACTTATCTTGCTCGATTATCTGATCAAGCTTACTAAACAGCAAATCATGTATGCGTGTAACTTCAATCTTCGGAATATCGAAAGGAACTTGAATGATTTTTTCTAAATAATCACGGCCAGATTGCTTACCGTCAGTTAACTTTTCTTCTACTAATTCACGCTGAAAAAGAAGTAAAAATACAACTTTAGGAAATTCAAGATTTGCCTTAATAAGTTGAAATACCATTCTTAATTGAGCTGATGTAAGGCGATCTAAGTCATCCATAACCACAATGAGTGAGGAAGAGCGCTCTGATAATAATGAAGTTAACTCTTGTCTAATAGCACTTAAGCTTTGTTCTTTTTCTATAGCTGTAGCTTCAGCATTCCCACTGAGCCTATTTAGTAGCCCTTTCCCCCATTTTAATGCCGCAGCCCAAGTTGCCAATACCCCCAAAATAACTGTACTAGTCGTTTGAACCCATGTTTCATCAGAAAAGTTCCCACCTATCCCAACTATTGTTGCTAAAATAAAAAGCGTGGGTAGAGCAGCCGAAAGCCCAGTGAGAATAGATTCCCCAGTATTTAAATAGCGCCCATATCTTTTAAGTGTTGCGGAAAGTTTTTTACCTGCTTTACTTTTATCAATTTGGCCTATCGATTTTGATATTTCCTGAAAAAATGACGCTGTTATTTTGTCTTGTGCTGCCCATTCCCAAGGTGAAAACTCTACAATATCAGGCTTATTTTCTTTCAAGTTATTCAACTTTGATATAGCCATATTTTTTATTGATGATTTTCCTGCGCCCCAATCTCCATGTAAAGCTACGACAAGACTGTCATTTCCATGCCAACTAGAAATAGCATCAGCTAAATCTTCAGAAAATCCTGATCTGCCAAGCAGATCTTCTTCAATGTTTTGAATAGGCCTATCTGATGCAAATCCATGCAAATCTTTTGAGTTCATTCGGTATCCTAGAGAATCTAACAGTTTATTATTATTTAAACCAATATATAGCAATTAAAATCAACAGGTTAATTATTATTACCCATTTCATGTAGACACTATGTAGTCTAAATAAACAAATAAGATTTAACTTTTGATAGTATTATCTATTTTACATAAAAACGATTTCAATGACAGTAGCTGCCACATTATAGACATTAGCTATTACAGCTAATCGACCAAATTAGATTAGATTTTGTATCGATAATCCTACACTAAGCTGTCAAAAATAGTTGACTATGATGGATAAGCGAAGCGGAACAAAGTCAACTGTTATTGTTCCGTTTAATTGTTGTTAGGCATTTTCTTGTCTAGAATTTAAGTATTCATTTTTTACTTGGTTTATTAGAGCAATACGATTTATTTCACTATGAGTAAATACTACTTGTACAAAAGACTCTTGAGCGACATGTAAGTGCCCAGTTTCCTCAATCTTACCTTCGGATTTCAATTTCCACTCTAGCTCCTTGATAAGTTTAACTAGAGTTTTCCCTCTCGAAGTCAAAGGAGCCATAAATGAAGGTTGCATTTGACGATCGTACCAATCAATCATGCAGTCTGAAAAATCTATGTCTGCAATATTTTGATGAACGAGGAATTTTACATAATCAAAAAGAAAAATATGCTCAGAATCTCCAACACCCATTCCAAATTCAGAATCTTGATTAGCCAGAGTTTGTTCAGCAACTGTCGCAGCTACATCCATTCCAAAATATAATGAACGACATATATTTGTTAAACCAGAACAAAAAAGATTAAAGTATGAAACTGGAAATGACGCATTACTACTTTCACTTTTTATCAAAAAGTCTAATATATCTTCTGGCGACATTAAGTGTTGCTCTGATACTGCAAAACCTTCAAAAAGAGTTCCTGAGTCTGTTGTTTGTAGAATATTGTCTTTGGGTATTTTTATCCCTTTAGGGGCGGATGCGCTCGCAGTGCGAATGGACTGGCGTGCATCAACCCAATAGCTTAAGTTTGTATCAGGATTATGAATAATTATCAGAACAGGTAAAGGATACCGTTCCCAATAAAATCTATGCTTTTCTTCAGGATAAAATACCCAGTCTCCCTCACTTTCTTTAAAAAAAGAGAGGCCTGACTTTATTTGAACAGCAATCATTTTCCCTGTCGCAAATCCTTCAGCACTCACAAATTCAATTTGTCCATCAATCCCTACATCTGCAATAGGAGTTTCACGCCATATTTGTCCAAGTCTTGCAATTGCTTCGGCTACAGCATTTACACCAAACCTTTCTTGAGAATTTGTTGGATTATATTTTGGGAGACTCATAACTTCCTTAAATGCTTAAATGCTTATAGGCCACGGGACACCACTTTCTAGGCAGGGGTGACGTGGTTCGTTTTCCGGTCGTCCATGCTCATCCCTAAGTTCATCTATGGATGCTAAAACATGTCTAGCGGCTGCGTTCCTTTCTGGATCATTTACAGACATTTCTAAAAGTTTTTTTCTAATCTCAATAGCAGAAGATGGAACTATGCTAAACATATTGCTGCTCTCATCTATTGGCTCCCTACGTGTAACATAATCTTCTATCCCATAAGGCATAATCCCGCCGTTCCTTAACAACAGAAAAGAAGCTTGCATAATTTCCTCATCATCGTCTAATCGTTGGACAATCAAGCCAATGATTCGCGAAAGTTGGTGCGCTAAAAGTGTCTCAAGTTTATCTATGAAATCTCTTCTAAAGTCAGGGTTGGCTCTTATAATTTTTTCAATAATGTTAACAAAGGGATCATGAGACCATCTTGTGGGGTTAGCAAAGTGTTGAGCTTTATTAGGATCCCACAGAATTTCATAAAAGAATTCATGCGATTCTTCGGTTAATTGGGCATGCATCGCTTTGAGCCAATCGCCATTTTTTTCTAGCTCTGGGAAAGCTTCAGCAAGGGCTAGTAATGTTTTTTCTGCATCCTCTGATGGGCTATAGCGTAATCCATTCAATATCCTGTCAAAAGTACGTTCTTGCGGCATATGCTCTGGTAAATCTTTAATCAAATCCATAACCTGCATAGGATCATCAGAGAGTACAAGAAGCTCAAGCCATTCTCCTACCCTGTACCAGTCGTCTGTTTTTTTCCAGTGTTCCTCTTCCCACTTTTGGCGGATTGTTTCGCAACATGGCCTTATTATAGCAGCACTTATTTTCTCACCTTTTTGGATAAGCTTTATAAGGCAAGCGTATTTTCCAAGCCCTTCAAGACTAATGACTCTTTCGAGAATATTTACTCTGTTACCGTACTCTGTATCAGCAATAGCAGCAGATAAATCAAAAATCATACCTCTTACTTTTTTGTCTTCTTGCTGAGGTAAAAGCTCTTCTATGCGATTTAAAACATTTTCTGCATATGGGTGAGGATCGGCCCTTTCTTGATTTTCCAGTTTTTTCATATTTTCAGAAACTTTTGAAAAATCTGAATTATTAGACCAATTTGTATCACGGCTTAGTAAACCATTCTCGACAAACCAAGCATGCCTAATTATATATGCAGCTTCTTTGAAAAATTCAAAATCATTAAGGTAGGGAGTAACTTCTTCCACTACTTTCCTATGAGGCATAGCTTCAAAAGCTCTGCGGTATAAATTAGTGAAGCTCATGGACAAACCATTAGGACGCGGCCCATACATTCCATTCCTTTCCCACTCTTGCAGTAAGTTTTTCCTATAACTTAGGTCATATTGCAAAAGGTCATTGATAAGGCTTATATCATCTTCATTCCCAATCCGCCCGAGAACCATAGATATTTCTGATAATTCATGTCGGTGGCCAAATCCATTATCACTGTTCCTTAGAATATCAGTCCAATTTCTTAGAACACTCCTGAAGGAATCTGATAATTCATCTGGCAATTCCAACCTGTGACTATCAGGCTGATCTCCTTGTCTATTTTCTGGCCAAGCCAGTATGCCTGACAATTGAGCTATATGGTTGACCTTTAAAAGAGTGGAGTTATTTTCGTTATTGCCTGTAAATAATGAACGACAGAAACCTTTAATCTGGACAAAAGCTATTTCCCATCTTGAACCATTTAATTGAATAAGAGCCTCAACGAAACTCTGTTCATGTGTGTTTTTTAAGACACCTTCAAGATACCTTTTTCTCTCTATAAGTTTTTTAGGAACATTATTTCTAGGCAATGGATAAATTTCATTATAAATAACCAACAGCTTTTTAAGGATCAAGAAGATTTCTTCCTTCTGAAAAAGCCCACTTACTTGTAACCTATCTCGAAAAACACTGTTCTTATCAAGAAAATACCTAACTAGCTTCTGCCTGTGCTCTTTATCTGCATAACTTGTGAATTCCTCAGCCTGACGGCTAAGCTGCCCCCTTTGAGTAGCACGATTAATCAGAACATTTGCTGTTCGCGTTTTATCTATTTTTGAGACCTGTTCTATAAGTTCATAGAAACCCCATCCTGGGTTCATCTCTTCTTCTAAATGCTCAAGTATTTCAAACAGTTCATTCTTTATCTCTTCGACTCCTAATTTCCATAGTTTTAGATATATACTTAGGCGGTTAATATTTTTGGTCGTTGAATCAAGATCTTCTCGCACAAAAACTATTGCTTGTGCTTTGGTTTGTTCGTTCATCTCCTCTGGAATTAACAGTTGGTGATAGTACCTACGAACTTCAGGGGAAGCATTCTCGATAATGCGCTGTAGGTGTGTAGGAGAATTTCTAAAATAAGCTTCTTCAAGAACGCTTTTTTTTACTTTAGCCGAAGGATCTTCAATGGCAGCCTCTGTAGCAATATCTAAGCCCTCTATTCCGCCATAATGGGCGATTTGCGAAAGAATATCATCGCGTATACCTTCAGAGTATCCCTCTAGTTTTTTCTGCCACATATCTCCAAGGCAGTTAAATCGAAATGGCTTATAAACACTTAGTGCATGCAACCTATCTTGATGGTTTTCGTGTGTTATTAGAGGCCATAATTTATCGGCAAATTCTGGTCTACCCGAAGCAATCATGAATGTAAGAGAGCGATCAATTTTCTCTGGCTTATGCCACTTATTAACGTATTCGAGAACAGTATCTTTGACCTGAGACCAAACCGCTTTGTCTGACAGGGCTATTATTTCTGCTGATAGTAAGGGGTCAACCTCTAGAGCATTGATAACAACCATCGCAAGCTTGTCTTGTTGCCCTTCTTGTCCGGCAAGCCTTTCAATCGAAAAAAATAGGGCTTCTTCCCAACGAGGCATGTTTAAAACTTCTTCTCTAAGCTCTTTTAGGCTGTCCGCACTACCACCTGAAGCCAAAGTGATCAGCTCTTCTACCCAACGAGAGGCATACCATTCTTGGAATTGCTGGTGTTGAAATTGCCATGACTTGCCGCCGTTACGATTTATCAGAAGATGATATTTTGCCAAAAAATCTAGTATCTTTGGTGGATCTGGGGGAGAAGTAAATTTACCAGCGTTTATTAGGTTTTGAGATGTTGAAGCGATAGTCTGACAGGCAGAGTCATTTCCTAATCTAGTTGTACCTACTCTAAACATTTCGACGCTCAAAGCCGTCATGTAATTATGATGACATCCATTAAGCTCTTCTATCAATTCTTCTTTATCATCATTTATATGGGTGCATTTACTTAACAACGCCTCTTTAGTTTCTGGAAGGGAACCGTCACCTTGGTAAACAGAGAGCAGTATATCAAGATAGAAAGGTGTTTGAGCTATCTGCCTTAGTGCAGTTTTATCATCTATAAGTGCAATGAGTTCATCAGCTTTTTTATCGCCAATAGCATTACGTATAATTTCATTCCGTTTATACCTATCCAATCTGTTGAGCGTTACATTCAAGCTCATGTTTAGTTTAGGAGGCAAAGAAACGGATCGTGTAGCTATAAGAATACCAGAATTAGGGTATTCTTTTTGAAGGTTGCTAATATTGACTCTAGCTTTCCCTAGTTTTTCTCCTGAAAGCTCATTCCATCCATCTATAAAGAAAGCTAAGTGTCCGTGTCGTGCAAGAGAGCGGATATTTTCTAGGCTAAGATGTTGCTCACTGAATGCATCTGTCTGAGCGATAAACTCAAGAAAATCTTTATTATCTGACCAATCGGGAAGAGATAACAAAACGGGAAAAACAGTTTCATCTTTAATCAACATGGAGTTTGCTAACTGGAATAGCGTGGTGGATTTACCAGCTCCAGGCTCTGCTTCTAATATGATATTATGACCATTTTCCAGAAACTCAATTACGTCTTTATTTGATATAGATCGCTTATTATCAGAGGTTAAGTAGGAGCCTAGCTCTATAATTGTCCTTGGAATGCCAAGAGCAGGGATTAATTGACCTAGACATTTTCTAGATGCTATCCGAGTTCTTGTATCTATTTCAGAAATTGTCTGGGGGTAAGAAGCTTTTTCTAAGGTAAAAAGTAAGCGAATTTGTTCAATAGATCTGAGATCGGGTTGTCGTACAATTTCTTCTCTTATAATCTCAAATAGCCTGTTCAAGCATTTTTGAAGCTCTCTATTTGGAACAGTAGATAACCCTTCCCCCATATTAGCTAACTTTTCCATGTTGGGCTGGCTGTTCGGGTCTAAAAAGCTATATAGTTCCTTTTCGAGAGCATCCTTGAACAATTTACTCTTAAATAACTCAGCAAAAGGAACAGGGTACTCCCTTTTAAACTTATCAAGAGAAAAGCTAATGGCTTTTTTAAAAGCTCTTTTTTCTTTATGCCCTAATCCCCAATGAGGAAATTTTTGCAAAACTCCATCACAGAGCTTACCAATAATCCAAATAATTAAAATTTCGCCTATCACGATAGCCATATTTTTATTTTCTTTAAGTTAATTGTTAACGGGCAATATATTTAATATCTTGGCAGCTTAACCTATCTTTAGTAACGACCGTTCGTAGCTCTCAAGGATATACCAATATTTTCAGTTGGTTATGTAAAGTATGCTTACAAAGTGATTACAACAAATAGCAGAGCTTCAATCATTGTTCGATTCACAGATGTGTGGAATCTTCAGTTTAAGCCAATTCTGAGTTGCATCAATATCAAACGCTCGACACCCATAACCAACATTAAGTAGCTCTTCAGGTAAAAACTCATCATATTTTTCTATTTTCTTTTCAACAACCAATTTTGCCAACTCTGTGTTGGACGAAAGACCTTGCTGAGTCAGTTCGTATAAACAAGCGACTACGCTTTCCGCATTTGATTTTTCTACTTCAATTACACCAGCATAAGCTCCGGCTGAAAATCCTTTTTGTGTGAGTAAGGCAACAAGAGTATTAACCACTTTATCGCCCATCCATGTAAAGATACATGTGCTATTTCCATTCTGGATGATTGATGTGCTCTTTAAATTTGCATGATTAAAATAATCTATTGCTTCACTAAATAATTCTTTCGCCTTAGTATCAATAAAGTCTACTTTTTGATTTCCAATTGATATTCGATAATCACCTTCCCTTAAAATATTGAACATTTCTTGTCTTACTTTGTCATGAATAGACATCCCTTCACCGCCAAATTTTGGAGGCTTACCACCTTTTGTTTTTTCAACACGAATAACTTTTTTATCGGAATCAACATCAATAACTTTCCACCTACGACCACTGAAAATTATATGCTGTCCTTCCATAATTAGTGAGTCTATTGGTAAAGTTCCCAATGATTTATTTCCCACTAAAACTCGATATTCTTCAGGTGTTTTAAATACAGCATAAAAAGAATAGTGACCTACCAAGCGTTCTCCTAAAACACCTAACACCAACTCTCCACTAGAAAGCTGAGTTAAAAGTTCCGATTTACCCATATGGCTCAACAATATTTTAAAATGTTTAATCGATGTATGTTGAAATGGTCCATTCTTACAGAGTAATTCAAAAATTTGATCTGCTCTTACTCCTCCCCATTGAGCAATGGTTGCAAGAACTTGATGAAGTAATGTTGAAAAGTGCATTAAACTGTCGTCTGCTGGCTCAAACCATTTACTTTCAATTAATAGCCTGATCATCGCTAACGATTGAATTAACTCTAGACGCAAGCAATCAACTATATTGGATTTTTCACTTAGCTCATTTTCTGCGATTAACATTCGTAGAATAGCAGGAGAACCTCTTCTTCCTGACCGCCCCATTCGCTGACGTAAGCTAGAAACAGAGTGCGGAGCCGTAACTTGTACAACAGAATTTACCTTTCCTATATCAATACCTAACTCAAGTGTCATGGTACACACCGCTGTTGTGGGTAGCGTTTCTTTTTGAAGACGAGCTTCTAGCTCTTCTCTTATTTCCTTAGATAACGAGCCATGATGAGGATAAAATTCATTAGGCACAATATTCTGTTCACAAAAATCAGTAAGCTGCGCGGCAATACTTTCTGTTCTTTTTCTACTATTCGCAAAGACTAAATGGGAGTCTCCTCGACACAAATCATATACCTTTTGACATATCTGATATTCGGCAGTATCTCGTTCATCATCAGCTTTAAGGTCAAGTGGTTCAACATATCCTTGAACTTGTACCTTAAACGTAGATTGACTTTTAGTACTAGTGATAATTTCGCAAGACAATGTTTGATTAGGGCGAAGTAGATGTGGCACTTTATCTAATTCTCCTAATGTTGCGCTCAAAGCAACACGGGGAATTGGACTATAAAACTTTCCCAATAAGTGTTCTATCCTATTAAGAATAGAAAGAAGGTGATGCCCACGTTCTGAACCTATAAAAGCATGGAATTCATCAATAACAATATATCTTAAATTCGAAAATGCCTGCTTAGTCCACCCAGCCTCTCGTACCAATAACGATTCAAGAGACTCAGGTGTTATAAGCAATATTCCTGACGGCTTCTTCTTCGCTTTCGATTTCTTAGATTGAGGGCTATCACCATGCCAAGGGGTAACCTCCATATCTAACATGTCACAGAGACTTTCTAAACGCCTATATTGATCGTTAATTAATGCTTTTAAAGGACTTATGTAAAGAATACCGAAACCATCATCTAAGTCGGCTATAGCACTACAGGCTGGTAAAAAAAAAGCCTCAGTCTTCCCTGATGCTGTTGAAGCACTGATTAATACATCTTTCTTACCTTCTAAAATAGGAAGAATGGCTTTTTTCTGAATTTCTCTTAAGTCTGGCCAACCTTGTTTAAAAAGCCATTTCTGTACTCTAGTATCCAGATGTTTATATGCATCCATCATAGAGAAAAGTTTGCCAACCCGTCAGGACTCTCTTCAGTTTCACTTTCGACATCAAGTGTCATATCACTGGGTTTTTCTTCTTCAACAGTCAATTTTTTAATCAATTCAGACCACTGAATAGAAGGATTTTGTTCGAGTACAGCTAACATATCCAGAAAGGTTTTTATCGTATTTCTTGGCGTTCTGAAATAAGCTTCCCCGATCGTCTGGCTACAGTGGTGTAAAAAAGATTTTAGTGCATCATCAGGAATGAGGTAATTGGCGCTATCACCACCTGCAAAGACATGCCGTAAGTTCTTTAACAGTATGTATAGTTCTTCTGGTGTCAAACTGGCTAGGTGGAGTGCCGGAGAAGAATAATCAATTACTCCAGCCCTTTGAGCAAAGGTATTTTCTGCAAGTCGAGTTTGAAGTGCTTCATAGCTATATAACCCTTTTCTTGGATCTAATAAAAACTCTGGCGTTCCCCCTAGTAAGAACCCTATATATTCAGCACTTCCTTGTAAGCAATCATTTAAAATTCTAAGAATTTGTTCATAATTTGAAGTGCGAGCTTGTGTGCTATTTAGCTTATATAAATTAACCATCTCATCAAGATTAACAAGAAGCCCTTGATAACCTGCTTGACGTACAAATAGACTCATCAATTTCAAAGCATCATAAAAAGAAGAATCAGAAATGATGGTTCTCACACCGAGGTCTTTTCGTGCATCTGTTTTAGTTGCATATTCGGCACGTAACCAGCGTATGGCATTGGACTTTAACAATTCATCACCTTGCTCATGTCCATTCCAATATGCTTCAATCACTTTAGCAAAATCATAACCACCAACTAGCTCAGATAATAGCGACAACCTTTCATGGATAATGTCTGTTACGCTCTCGTTTTTTGCATCTGCCTCTTTACAAGCTTCAGTAATAAAGCGTTCAACTACACTTGTAAGGGCGTTACCATCGGGTTTGTTACGAGTTGATAAATTTCTCATCAGCTCTGAATATAGATTTCTAGCTTGCCCTGATGATGCATGGATTCGTCGATCAGGTGCCAAATCAGCGTTTACAGTCACAAGTTTTTTTTCTAACGCAATAGATCGCACAACACTTAAAAAGAAAGTTTTCCCTGAGCCATATTCGCCAATAATCAATCTAAATGCTGAGCCACCATCACAAATTTTTTCGATGTCTTTATAAAGTGCCTCAAGTTCCTTCGAGCGTCCAACTTGAATATGTTGAATTCCTATTTTAGGAGTTACGCCAGACTTCAAAGATTGAATGATCGCATCTTTTTCTTTTGCTCTAATACGCTTTTGAGACATAACTAACTTATCCTTTTAATTCTTCAACAATTTCAATATCTACATAAATATCATCGTCATCTTCAAGCACTGGTGCATCAACAACATCAAACGACCAATCGTTAATTGTTTCAATTGCTCCATCGACCATTAACCCCAACTTCTGACAAAGTTCCAGCACTTCTTTTCTGGCCCACTGATCTTTAACTATAAGCTCTTGATACAGAGTGTTATGCGAAGTGTCTAGCATACTGGCAGCCTGGTTAGACGTTGTTAATATTTGTTCTTCTTTCTGAGGTGGCTCTTCGTCAACAAATATAGATCCAAGCATACTTTGAACCTCAGATGTTTCTGATTCATGTAAGGCCAATAGCTCCTCATCTAAAGTAAATCCTGTTTTATCTGCTGTTCTTGACACCTCTTTTGGTACTAAAGTTGACGATTTACTTGAAGAAACATTATGAATGTCACTAGTCACAAGTGATTTGTCTAAACCTAAAGCTACATATAACTTTTCTAATTGTTTAATTTCTGAGGGATCTATTTTTCCATCCGCTAATGCTACAGTTAGTAAAATGTGGCTAACAACTGATTTTGCTTTGGTATCCAACTTCCCTAATCGTGCTTTCAAACCATTCATATTGGCAGGCGAATTTAACCTCCATGTTAGGTATGCATGTAGTGATTTTTTCTCTGTTGGTGATATTTTGATATCATGATTGATAAGTTGATGGAGTACATTCAATTCATCTTCATCTAAGTGAGAATCAATATTTGCGACCATTGCCCCTAGACGAAGTGCCATTCCAATTTCATTAAAAGCTTTAGATGGTTCGAAATACTCGCCATGACCTTCAGTAAATAGTACCAATTTACCGTCAAGTGAAGGCTTTGCATTGTGATATCTTGAATCAGGCGCTATTCCAAACCCTGCTTTTGTAGAGAGATTTTGAATTAACTCTAGTTCTTTCTTATTTATTTTTTCAGGTAGAGATATTCCCATTTGTGCCCAAAAATCTGAAACTGAAACTAAACCAGCATCATTTTGAATAGCAGCATTAGCCCACATTTTAAAATTACTTATAAACGAAGATGAATTCTCGTTAATTAATTCATCAGGCAGTAATAAAATTGCAGCAACATCTTTGCTAGAAGTGCCTTTCTTACCTAGGTAACGACTATATGGCTCTAATTCATCAGTACATGCATCAGCAATTGCAATTAGCTTTTTAGTTGGCCCTTTAAGCATACTAGGATCTGGAAGTTCTTTTTGATCTATTGTAACGCCTCTAATAGTGTTGCTAGCAGGCCAATATTGGATATCTAGTTTTGTTTTATTAGGTTTGACTACAAAGCCTTCAACATATTTTTTTACATATTTAGATTTAAACAACTGAGCAAACTTATCATTACATCGACGGGCTGGTGTTCTCAATGAATATTCGGGGTAGTAATGAGTCCACGCTAGAGCGATCTCTGGAGAGATAGGCTCTCCCTTAGAAACAGAGGTAGAAAGGTTGAATTTGAACAATAGTGAATTATTGTTTAACGAATAGTCTTCAGGAGATAGATATACAATTTCTGGTCTAACTAAGCACATTAATTCAAGCAAGCGACTAGCATAGTTTGAGAAGGAGCGACTATCCCCATAAATACTCTTTAACCTTAAAACTTCATTGAATATCGCTTTATATTCAATATCATCTACTTTACCTTGTGCTGCATCGACCGTGACTCGTCTTTCAATACCATAAAAATAAATAAACACATAGCCAATAGATGTAGAAGGATCATTTCTGCTACTGAATAACCAGTCAATATAAGCCCCTCTAGCCTTTGGTGATAAGGTTATATATTTTGGCCAATACCCTAAACTGTCATCAGTGAATAAGTAATTTGTAACTTCAACTTGAAGAGTATCATCAACTAGTGAAGCTTCAGTTTCTTGGTTACTAAAGTAGCTAGAATCGGTATCTAGAGCTTTTAATATACCGCCATAATAGAAATTTCCTTTGGACAAAACTTTGCCATTTATTTCTACAGTCTCATTCTCATTAATCCATCTACCAGGTAATTTATTTTTACTTTTTTCTTCTTCGTAACCATGAGAAATAGTAAATGTAGCTAAATTGTCATCATCTTCCATGTTTCTATTCGAGGAATAAACTTGAGGGGAGTTTTGTGTTACCACAGTTTTAGTCCTTGGCTTATTAGATTGAACTTTACCCTTAGGCTTTGAACTACTGAATATTTTATATATGACAAAACACACACCAATAAAAAATAGTAACTCCATCTTTTCCCTCCCAAAAATACATTTATTTTATATTAGCATGTCATCATTAAACTGTTCTATTTGGTTTAATGCGCTTCTTATCTCTTACCCAGGTAACAGAGCCATTGGTTTGCTTCATTTCAAATAAATCTATTGAAGCAAATAGATCACTAAGCTTTTTAAACCCATAGTTTCTTTGGTCAAAAGAGGCGTGATTAGAAATGTGTTTTCCAATAGGTCCTAAATTAGCCCAGCCATCATCATCTTCGGATGATTCTACGGCTTGGCGGAGCATATTCATTAGCTTGGTATCACACTTGATGTGTGCTTCTGATTTTTGTTTGGACTTATCTTGATTGTGTATTTCATCTAAATACAAAAATTTTGAACAGCTATTAACAAATGCCATTGGCGCTTTACGTTCACCAAAGCCTATAACAAATTTGCCGTCAGCTAATGCGCGAGTCACTAGTGGTGTGAAGTCGCAATCAGAAGAAACGAGACAGATGGTATCAACATCTTTGGTATATAAAATATCCATTACATCAATAACAAGCGCAATATCAGTGGCATTTTTGCCTTTGGTCAAATCAAACTGCTGGATTGGTTGAATGGCGTATTCGTGAAGCACATCTTCCCATGGCTTGATACATGGGCTTTTCCAGTTACCGTAGGCCTTACGAATATTGACAACGCCATAGCGTGCTAGCTCAGAAAGTATGATGTCTATTTTGGCGGCTGGCGCATTGTCTGCATCGATGAATAATGCGATTTTTTCCTTATCCTTCAAACGTGACTCCTTTTCAACGTTACGAACATTTCCTTAATAGTACATTTATGCCATATCAGTATGAAATAGCAACGTTTCTTTTGTAGAGATAGGATTATTAGTTGTTTTAAAACAAATTTCTGGGTCTATTAACAGCAAACTAACAGTTAGATGGTTGTATTTCACTTAATGATTATCACCGGATCTAAATTCTTCAGCTACATTTAATGTACGACCAAGACATAAGCTAAAACATGAAAAAACTAACGCCGGAACAATTAACTTTTGATGCACTAGATAGCCGTTGGGATCCCAATGGCAGAAATATTTATAGCAACATGACGCTTGATGATTTGTTGTTAGTTGCTAAACGGTCTCATCAGTTGAAACAAAGAACCCACCGTCACTCAATGCATGATTCTTCAAAAGATGAGAATCACGAGTCATAAGGTCAAAAACCTTTTCTCTTTTATTACCTATTTTTTAATCAACCGGTTATAACGATTACGGTACAAGTCTGGTCGATTTTCCTCTTTTTCCGCTTTGCTTTCTTGATATTCGTTTTGCATCTCAACAAACGTCTGACTATCTAGCCTAATCAAAACAGTCCAGTCTAAATCAAATTGACCTGGCTTAATCCCCTATTTTTCCGAGCCTGGATAGGCATGGTGGTTGTTATGCCAGCTTTCACCTTAACTTAACCTAACCTCTCCTTTCTTAATATTGGAAAAAAAAAGGCGAATCAATTACGATTCGCCTTCCAATAACCCTCAGCAAGAGGTTTCAACTAGATCGATTGTGCTCAGCTTTTACTATTTTTACTTTCAAACTCTATTAAAGTTTCAAACTTGTTTTCGGAGTTTCAAACTTTATTCGAATTTGACATTTATATCGCCACTGACATAAGTTTTATATCGATACTGACATAAGATTTATATCACCACTGACATAAGATTTATATCGGCAAATGGCTACTTATTTCTAACTTATTCAAATCCCTTGCAAAGAACCAAATCATCTAAAAAAACAGTTAATGTAATATTTTGCTATATAAGATTTACAAAAGTGAGCATTGAGCCATTAGAGTTATATATCAATAATTGTATTTGATTTACAAAACAATCCTCACCAAATAAGTAATCCAGGAAATAATCACGAAAAATTCAGCAGAACAATAATATAACTGTAGGTATATTTATTAACAAACACCAATAAATTATATAAAAATCAGTATTATGAAAGATTTTCCGCCAATGGTAGCATGTAATTGAACTTGCCAATAGAGGCATAAATCAAAAGGAAAAATAATGGCTAATTTATTAGTAAAAGAAAAAAAAGGTAGAACGTTCCGATTACTCGATTGAAGTGGTCAAGTAATATTGGCCACAGTTTTGTAGCTTAACCTGTACCTTCGCTCTGATTCATTTGGGCTTATTCCACCGTTGTACGTATGTGGCCT
>SPKZ01000630.1_pt1 | contig 50158 bp, 45 predicted proteins | sample 2456571 | NCBI WGS metagenome assembly SPKZ01 (sample SAMN11192286, study PRJNA482655) | marine metagenome | biome: ENVO:00000447; feature: ENVO:00000244|ENVO:00000211|ENVO:00000569|ENVO:00002023; material: ENVO:00002151; isolation source: ocean water from marine abyssalpelagic zone ...
CAAAGCATTAGGGGTTGATGTGTGGGGGCAAAGTGTCCCGATCATCAAACAGATTGAAGCCGCGCAACAGCAGGGCGTTAGTATTTCAGCCGATCAATATCCATGGCAGGCTTCTGGTACTCATTTACGCAGTGCGGTAGTCCCTAAATGGGTAATGGCTGATTCAATCACAGCCTTCCATCAACGATTAAATGATCCGAAATTGTTACCGAAAATTCGGATTGAAATTATTGAGAATATTCGCCGTCGTGGTGGTGCAGAAGCTTTACTTTTTACTGTTAGCGACGATCCCGCGTTGGTGGGAAATACATTAGAACAAGTGGCAAAATTACGTCAGAAATCAGTAGTCGAAACCGTTATTGAACTAGTACAAGGCAATAAGATTCGAGTGGCTTCGTTTAATATGTCGACAACGGATATTGAGAATTTCATGATTAAGTCTTGGGTTGTTACTTCATCTGACGGTACCGATGGCCATCCCAGAAAGTATGCCAGTTTCCCTAAGAAATATCGTCAGTATGTAGTTGAACAAAAGCTATTGTCGTTAGCTCAGTTTATAACGCAAAGCAGTGCGAAAACAGCACAAATACTTAAGCTAAAAAAACGTGGCCTATTGGTTGTTGGTAACTATGCCGATATCGTTATGTTTGATCCCGATAAATTTAGCGATCAAGCTACTTTTAGTCAATGGAATAGGTTGTCACAAGGTGTTGAATACGTGATGGTGAATGGACAGATTACTATCGATGGAGGACAGTATAACAATGTGCTTAATGGCAAGGTCGTTCGATAATTTATAAAATAAATTGAAAAAACCAAAACTCAATCGAGTTTTGGTTTTTTGTTTCGATATTATTTAGCCAATAAAGCTTAAATAAAACTGAATAACCAAGGCATTGGTTATATCAATAAAAAACGCCCCAACTAACGGCACAACCAAGAATGCTTGTGGTGAAGGACCATGATGCGCCACTAAGGCTTCCATATTAGCCACAGCTGTCGGTGTTGCTCCTAAGCCAAAACCACAATGTCCGCCAGCCATAATCGCTGCATTATAATTTTTACCCATAACTCTAAAGGTAATAAAATAAGCAAACAGCATCAGCACTAATGTTTGCACTAAAATGATGGCGACCATTGGTCCAGCTAAGTTAGCTAGTTCCCATATTTTTAACGACATCAAAGCCATGGCCAGGAAGATAGACAGTGCCATCGTGCCCCATAAATCGATGCAAGCACGACTAATAGAATACAATTTAGAAAAATCACATAGATTGGTAGCGACGACACCAAAAAGTAGCGGCATTAAAAATGATGGTAATACTAAGCCCGCTGTTTTGAGTGCTGTATAAGCTAAGTCACCAACAACCATACACGTTAGAATAATGAACAAAGTTTCCATCATTTTTTTCGGAGTTACTAAGTCGTGATCTTCTGGGTTAAAAGTAACCGTGTCATCTAATTCTTCGTGAAACTCATCGGCTTTTAAATTGTAGCGTTTGATTAATCGTTTGCTAACGGGGCCACCAACCAATCCACCTAAAACCAGTCCCATGGTGGCAGCTGCCATGGCTAGTTCAAATATACTACTAGGCATATTGTATTGATCGATAAATAAGTCGGCATAAGTAGCACCATTGCCATGACCACCGGATAAAGTAACTGAACCAGCAATCAGCCCCAATAATGGTTCCATGCCACTGGCCATTGCCAGAGATACTCCTAATGCATTTTGGATAAATAAATAGACCGTTGCCACCGCTAGGAATAGCACCACTTTAGGACCGCCTTTAAGCAACAATTTAAAACTTGCGCCAAGACCAACCGTGGTGAAAAATATCGTCATGAATGGGCCTTTAAGACTCATATCAAAAAGAACGTGAAAGTTAAACCAGCTATGTGCCAGTGCTGCAAGCAACGAAAAAACGATGCCGCCCACAACAGGCTCTGGAATATTATTATTGCGTAAAAAGGCTATTTTGCTGTTACAGAAATAACCTGTAAAAAGAATGAGTAGTGCAACGAGTAATGTTTCAATAATGCCAACGTTAATATCCATAGTAGATCTTGTTCCTCTTGTTATTATTTTATACTGGGGTAACTAGAAGTCGTTATATGAAAGGCAGTAACGACATGGTAATTACATTTTTCTTAATACATCTTGTAATGAGTCAGCCCGGCGGATGCATTTTATAGTTAAATTGTCCTCAATACCAGACACGGCGTAAACAGCGACACGAGGTAAACTGTTATAATCAAAATGATTACTAAAATAATAACCGCCTGTATCATGAACCATGACAAAATCGTTAGGCTGTAATTTTGGTAGCTGGCGGTTAACGCAAATTAAATCACCAGCGAAACAGCATGGGCCAGCGACGTCTGTGGCAACGACATCTGATATGGCCGCTGTTCTTTGTTGGCCATTGCTTAAGTATCCGGTAACCCGAATTGGCCATGACTTAGGCAAAAATGCAGTGCGAGTCATAATTTGTGCACCCGCATGGGTGATGGCAATATGGCGGCCACCAGAGGTTTTTGTGTACTCGACCCGGGTGATGATAATGCCATTTTTGGCCACGATAGCCCGACCAAATTCTGTTTTAATTTGGTATTTACCACTAAATAACGTCGGTACTGCTGCCGCTAATACCGTTGCATATTCTTTAAAAGAGGGTGTGATTTGGTCTGAGCTGAAATTCACCGGTAAACCACCGCCAATATCCAAACGAATAATTTGTTGATGACCGATGCTATCATTTATTTTTTCGGCTAATTGGACCAGAGCTGCAACGCCATTAGCCATTAATTCGAGTGAACAACCTTGCGAACCACTATGAGTATGTAGACTTTTTAACCAAGGACGCTGTTGATAAATATTAATTAAATTTTGTTTATTATTGTCATCAGCCAACGCGTAACCAAACTTAGAGGTTGCCGTTGCAGTGCTGGTGGAACTTATCTCGCCACCACCGATTTGCGGATTGATCCTAAAACCGATCACCGATTTAGATTTTGGATACTCAAGCATTAGCCGGTCTATACGCGCTAATTCTTGTAAGTTATCGATATTAAGAGAAATGTCGTTTTGAATACAAGTGCGCAAGTCATCCCATGTTTTTGTGGGGGAATCGTAAATAATCTCATGAGCTTGAAACCCTGCGGTTAATGCAATGGTTAATTCTCCTGGGCTGGCCACTTCTGCCCCCATACCATATTGCCGTAAGGCAGTGAGCACCTTAACCAAGGCATTAGCCTTAACCGCGAATGTATGATAAAAATTATCAGGGAATGCAGCATACAGGCCGTCTACGGTATCCCTTAATGCATCAAAATCCATGATGCCAATTGCGGTTAACCGATCGTCGATAATCTGGATATCGAGTGCTTTTTTAATTATCTGGTCTTTTCTGGTCATATTATTTACTTTCTATAGTTAATAAGCTTAATCAGTGCCTCACGATACTGACTTGATGAGTTCATAACCGTTGATGTTCAAAATAAATAGCATATTTTAGCTTGATGCTAGCTGTAATATCGGCGAGAGTTTATTCCTCATCACATTGAACAGAGCCTAGTTATATCCTCGGTTACTGCACTGTTCATTTGTAACAAAGCCATCATCATTTTGTAATTGAAAAAATGTTGTAGAGTTATAACCTTTAGCTATGATTAATATAATGTTATAAAATTCAATAGATTAATTCGCTGTAATTGTTGGTTACTAAGATCTAATTTTAATGGCTAATAATCAGAGTAGACTTTAGGGCTATCATGCTACACGTCATAACATGTCAACATAAAATTGATGAAATATTGTAAGTGACTCTAAGAAATAAACAGCATTGTCACCCAACTCTGGGTTAATGATTGAAAATATGAACAATCTCAACTATGGTCTTTCTATATTCATTGTTTAGAGCGGGCGTAGGACTCTCTCAAAAATATTATATGAGGAGGTTTACATGAAGCGAGTTACTGGCATCGGCGGCATATTCTTCAAGGCAAAAGATGCACCTGCACTACAGGCTTGGTACAAGCGTCATCTCGGGATTGATGTTCAGGAGTGGGGCGGTACTGCGTTCAGCTGGGCCGATTCGGACGGTAAGCCTACAGGCGGAACAACTATCTGGTCTGTTGGTTCGGACAAAGACGATCAGTTTGCTTGGGTCATTGATCCTGAGGGAAACAAGATTGAGTTGTGGCAACCACCTTCCGGTCAGTAGGGTGTTAACTGTTAATAAATATCAGGACATTATTGATGAAAGAGATCACCAGAATTAATCATGTTGGCTTGAGAGTAAGAAACTTACATGTTACACGTTCGTTTTATGAACAGCTCGGTTTTGTGTTTTTGGTCGGACCAGTCGGTCCTGAACCCGTTGCTATCATGGTGCATCCATCAGGGGTTAATATCAACTTTATTTTAAATGCTGATGTCAACAGTGCTGAGAATGTCCTAATGGACATTGCTAAGAAGTATACGGGTTATACTCATATCGCTTTAGAGGTATCTGATGCCAAGATAGTTGCTAATAAAATTGAACAATTAGGTATCGTTATTACTGAACAGGTAGAATACGAAGGCGCTCAGTTTTTTTTTATTAGGGATCCTGATGATAATGTTATTGAGTTTCATCAACCAGCTGGCTTTTAAAAAACACAGCGTTACTACAGTTAAACAAGGAATAATATGAAAGCCTTATTAATGAAATTATTGTTAGCATTATTTATTGCTACGACTGTTTTTGGTTGTGCAACCACTAGCTCAAACCAATTCGCATGTGATTTTTTTGATGCAGCGAAAGATAATATAGAAATTATTGATGGACGCGATAAATATGGAGATACCAGTAAGGCCGATAACACTACTTTTATCTTTGATAGTGTATTTGGGTTTGTCGTTGCTTCAAGTAAGGCAATAGGGCGGGTATTTTGTACGAAAAATGATGAAGCTTCAAGTCAATGTATATAGATAAGTTGTTTTTATTGTTTTTTTATTAATATTTTAGTTTTCATTCTCTTTATTATAGGTATTTTACATTGAAAAAATTATTATTATTATGTGTTATTTTTGGCATTTATAAAAATTGGCCGTTGTTGTCAGGAGAAGAGGTTAGTTACGCTGAAGACAATGTAGTGGTTTTATATGCTACCGATTGGTGTGGCTACTGTAAAATGGCTAGAAAGTTCCTTAATGATAAAAATATCCAATACAAAGAGTTCGATATCGAGAAATCAGATGAAGGGCGACAACGTTATGAGGAACTGGGCGGGCAGGGGATCCCTTTACTCCACATCAATGGCAATATTGTAAAAGGCTTTAACAAATCAAAAATATTAAAACTGCTTAATTAATTTGACACTTATTCATGCTAATACAACGAATACTTTGTTACAATCAGGCAAAATTTTTGCAAGGTCAATATCGTTGAATTTTTCAAACTCACAAAGAGTATGCTTGGCTGCAATGGGGATACCACTATTGCAAAGCAGACAAAAAATCATCCCAGAGCAGCAAGCAGAACAACCACCTGCTTTATTAAGACAGCTAAATAGCTCGATTGATTACTGTCGTTCTCTAGCTGATAGTACGATTACATTAACTTGGTCGATTGATAATTCACTAACGAGTATTGAGCGACAAGATCAGCAGTTGCTTTTACCTGATTTAGTGACGGTATTTAGCTGTGCAACGTTAAAGAAACAATTATGGGAACAGATTTATCATGTCTACCAGTAGTGAACGAGTAATAACCTATGGTGAGTTTTGTGCCCAAACCATCGAGCCAATTTATCAGATAGAACAAAATGCTCAATCCCACCCAATGAGCCAAAAAGTGATGTTGTCATGCCTTGGGAAACGCTATTTTAATCGTTCAATCTTGGTTAATGGGGTGATTGCTGGCTTTTATATTGCTGACTTTGTGATTGATGAGTCATCATTAATTGAGATCTGCATCGCCCCTAGTTTTCAGGGGCAAGGCTTAGGTAAGTTGTTGTTGCAGCATTATATTGATAACACATTGCAACGTGGCGGCGTTAGCTGTTGGCTCGAAGTGAGAGAGTCTAATGTTGCGGCCCGTAAGCTGTATCAAGCATTAGACTTTAATGAAGTTGATTGTCGAGTTAACTATTATCCGACCGAATCAGGTCATGAAGATGCAATTATCATGAGCTATTATTCATTTTAAAATACCTTGTGCTACTAGTTCTTTATAGGATTTTTCAAGATTAAATAATAGTTTTTTAGCATTGTTTGTTTTTTTTGAGATCACGAATTTAACGGAAAATTTTTCTAAATGATGAGTAATAATATTATCTACTTTAGTGGCTCCTAATGCTAATTTCATCGGCTCTTTGTAGGCTAAAAGGTATTTTGCTCGCCCTATTTTTAATAGTTTAAGTGCAGATTTATGATTAACTGTTCTTATTAATTGAATATTATTAGCTGGGTCATTTAAATAATCGATCCAGCCACCATAGCTATACCCTCTGATAATGATGACTGTTTTATTGTTAAGTTGTTGCCGAGCTGTTATTTTCGTTGTTTTTCCTATTGAGTATGACTGCAAGGTAAAGTGATGAACGGTCGTAGAACCGATTAATACATGCTCGTTTAGTTTTTTTGAATTGGCTAAACCGACCCAAAGATCGATATCGCCTGATTTTAAATAAGAAAACATCCGTTTTGGGGGATATAAAGTAAAGGTATATTGATAGTTGGCATGCGCTAATGTTTTTTCTAAAATATTAATTAAAATCCCCTGCGCTTTACCATGATTGTTGATAAAGAGTAGGGGAGGAAAATCGATATAGCCAACTTTTATGCTCTTAGCATCAGATGGGGTAAACATACATAAGAGGATCACCCAGAAGCACAATTTCATAGAAAACCCTATAGCACCAGATTAATGGTGATACTTATTATGATTAATCGATCACTATCCCTGTTATATCAACCGCAAAACCAGCAGCATGAAAATGACCGCCACCGCCATATTTTTCAGCTATCTTAGCGACATCGATACCGTCTTTTGCTGAACGTAATGAATAAATTCTTTTGCCTTTACGTTCAAAGTAAATAGCAGCAAAAGGGTACCCCTGTGAAATTCTTTCACCGATCTCACTTACTAAATGTGTCGCATTGACACAAGGAATAGTATAGCCAGCTATTTGAGCTAAAGGCAGTTTATCACCTGATGGTAAGCGAGCCAATTGTTGATTTTGATATTCGACAATGGCATTGCCTTTAATGATTAACTGTTCAACATTGGCGTCAACTAAGTAGGGTTGCCATAGTTCAAATGTTTTGTCTAGGGTTAGTAATGCTGCTGATACCGCTTTACTATTGTTTAATTGCCACTGCCATAAATCACGATCTTGAATATAAGCGAGTAACAAAGGTACTTCTTCATGGGGAAATAGGGTTTGCCAAGTGAGTACGGCACCAGATTTTGACAAATCAAAGATGCAAAAATCTAAACCGTCTAAATCTTGTTGAGCACTTTGATGATGGTCAATCACTTGCATCGATTTTGCTTGTTGCTTTAATGCTAACAAAACATCGCGTTTGTAAGAGAAATCGACAATGAATACGTGTTTTCCCGTGACATCAGGAACCACATCACCATACTGAGCAGCAAGAAATTCGCATTCAAGTTGTTCTTTATCGCAATATCGTTTGACCGCCAGTGCTGCGCCAAAACCATCGGCGCAATTTTTATGATAAATACATAAATAACTCATTGAATTTCCTTTACCCGGCCAACATCACCGTTTTCTAGTCTCACTTTAATGCCATGGGGATGATGAGGAGACTTAGTGAGTAAATCTTTTACTACGCCGGTGGTTAATGTGCCTGTTCTTTGATCTTTTTTGAGTACAATTGCGACACTTGCGCCAATTTTTATCTCAGATCGGTTGGTACCTGTCATTAAATTATCTCTGCATTTCGATGTTATATCAACAATACTATAGCAGAATGCAGATTAGATTATTTCATTCGCTGGTTATTAAAGTTTATTGTATGATAGTTATTCATCTACCGAGTATAGTAATGGACTATAATGCATCGACTGTTAATCGCTTTTATTTTATTCTTTCCTCCTATCATTTTCGCTAATACGGTTCTCGAGCAAATAACTCAAGAAGAACAAAATATTAAGCATACAACGACCAACTCACTTCAAGCATTAGCCCAGTTGGCGCATAGCGGTGAAATGTCAAAGCAACCACGATTAATTCAAATCCGGTATTATTTGCTAACCACTAAAATGGCCTTAACTCTGTCAGATTTTGAAGAGGCAATCGATCAGGCTAATATTGCACTTGAGCTAACGGGTTCACTTAATGAATTTAACTTGCAACGATTAGAGCTACAACGGTTGATATTGCAAAGTCTAATGGCTAACAAACAATATGAACTTGCCATTGAACGTGCGATAAAGTGGGGGGACTCTGCTAAACAAAATGTTCATCATCAAGCCGAAGTATTATTTATTAAGGCTAAACTATTTGACAAGTTAAGACGAAAAAGTGACGCACTATTCACCTATAAACAATCTTATAAAGTCGCATTACAAAGTGGTGATGATAATTTGTTGCAAAAAATATCTCTGATTCTTGCAGGGCGCTTACTTGATGTTAAAGATTACCAGCAAGCACAACAATTATTAGAAAAATCGAATCAATATTATGTTAACAACCCGCTCTCGATAGAGAATTTGATTGTTCAAATTAAATTATCAGACTTAGCTTACAGTCGTCATAAGCTCAATCACGCGCTGAGTATTTTAATCAAGGCAAAGGGATTGGCCGAGCTTGTTGGTTCAGGGTTATATCGATTTGTAATTGAATTAAGAATTGCAGAATTGCAAATTGAAACCAATCAAATCACCGCCGCTGGCGTCACCCTTCGTCATATTGAGGTGCTCAAGCAGTATTTGCGCCGAGCCGATGATCAAGACCGACTGCTATTAGTACAGGCGCGTTATAAAGTGGCACTAAATGACTACTCAGGACTTCAACAGTTGCTGAAGTCAAATGGCCGATTACGACTAACGGGGAGTAGTAAAAAAGATGGCCGGGTGCTTGATTTATTACAACTTAAAGCGAAAGGGCTTGCCGCTCAAGGGCTATTTGAACAAGCATATGCAATTTTAGAACAGCATCAAGGTGACTTTGCAACGCAGAGTCAGCGGCGAAATTCTTATAGTTTACAACGACAAAAATTGATGTTTGATGTGGAACTGCTTGAGCAAAAAAATAAAAATTTACATGATAATAACTCAAAGCAAGTGTTCGAAATTAAACGTCAAGCTGAAGCTAAATCACAGTTACTATTATTGTTATTGGTGTTGGCTATCATTGCTGCTACGGCTATTGTGCTTGCCATTTTGTTGTATCGAAAACGACAACAATTGAGTCGTTTATCCTATTTAGATCCATTAACCGGCGTTTATAATCGCCGTTATTTATCGGAGATTTTTCCTCAATATCAGAAAAATTATTTAAATGATCATGAATCACTAAGCGGTATTATGTTGGATATTGATCAATTTAAACACATTAATGATACTTACGGCCATGGGGTTGGAGATCAAGTTATCATTGCTTTTGCGCAATGTTGTCAACATCAATTACCGGCGAATGCGGTTATCATTCGATTGGGTGGTGAAGAGATATTGGCGTTAATTCCGCAATGGTCTAGTACTAAGGCGTTGGAAGTCGCCGATAAGTTACGGATTGCCATTTCAGAACTTGAAATGGTTAGCGATGATGGCGTTTCCTTTAATTTTACAGTCAGTATCGGTGTTGCTAATTTAAGTGATGAGATTAATGATCAACATAGTTTGCTAAGGTTGGTCGATCAACGCTTGTATATCGCTAAATCTGAAGGAAGAGACAGAGTCGTTGGTGAGTCGATAATACCTAAGAATAACTTTGAATATGCGCTTTAAAACACGTTACAATAATCAATATATTCTTAAATGATGGTTCTTATATGTCTATTTCACGTCACTTATTACTGAGTCATCTCGATCAGTTATTGCAACCTGCAAAAATTAAAGATTATTGCCCCAATGGGTTGCAAGTCGAAGGAAAATCTAAGATAAAAAAAATTGTGACCGGAGTGACGGCAAGTCAAGCGCTAATCGATGCGGCTATTGCGGCAAACGCTGATGCGTTGTTAGTTCATCATGGTTATTTTTGGAAGGGTGAAAACCCAGTAATATGTTCAATTAAAAAGAATAGAATCAAAGCATTATTACAGGCTGATATCAGTTTGATTGCCTACCATTTACCCTTAGATATTCATCCGACACTGGGCAATAATGCGCAACTGGCTAAGCTATTTGGCATCACTGATGTTGAAGGTTTAGAATCAGGAAATCCAGTAAGTGTGGCAATGAAAGGCCAGCTACTGCAACCAAGTACTGTTGCAGCCTTAACTCAAGTGATTACTCAGCAATTAAAGCGTCAACCACTAGTTGAAGGTGACCCTGATAAAGTCATCAAAACAATAGCGTGGTGTAGTGGTGGTGGTCAAAGTTTTATTGAAATGGCCGCTGAGCAAGGGATTGATGCATTTATCAGTGGTGAAGTCTCGGAACAAACCATTCATATCGCCCGTGAAATGAATGTGGCATTTTTTGCTGCGGGTCATCATGCTACAGAGCGTTATGGGGTGCAGGCGTTAGGCCAACACCTTGCGCAGGAATTTGAGCTTGATGTTGAATTTATCGATATTGATAATCCGGTGTGAAATATAGGGCTAGGTTATTTATTGTAGCCTAGCCCTATGGATTATTTTAGCGCCATTCTATCACTAGATGCTTGGGCCAGATCAGCCAACAGCTTTTCAGTGTCGCACCAGTTAATACAAGCATCAGTAATACTCTTACCATAAACGAGAGGCTCACCTATCACGACTTTTTGCGTGCCTTCTTCTAAGAAACTTTCCGCCATAATTCCTGAAATTTGATAACTACCGGCCCGCATTTGTTGCATAATATCCTTGGCGACTAATAATTGATTAGTATGCAACTTTTGGCTGTTACCATGACTGAAATCCACCACAACCGACGGCATTAATCCAGCGTCATTGAGGAGAGCACAAGCTTTCGCAATATGGACTTCACTGTAGTTTGGTTCTTTACCACCCCGTAAAATGATATGACCAAAAGGATTACCGTGGGTGCGATAAACCGTCATTAAGCCATCTTTATCAGGCGAATAAAAGATATGTGGCACTTGCGCGGCACGAACCGCGTCAATCGCGATTTTGGTGTTGCCATCAGTGCCATTTTTAAACCCTACTGGACAAGATAGTGCAGAGGCCATTTCACGGTGAATTTGACTTTCGGTGGTTCTGGCACCGATCGCGCCCCAACTGATTAGATCAGCAATATACTGGCCATTCACCATATCAAGAAACTCGGTCGCGATTGGGATCCCCATTTCAGTGATATCGACCAGCAAGCTGCGGGCTAAGCGTAATCCTTTATTAGCTTGATATTTACCGTTAAGGTCAGGATCACTAATTAACCCTTTCCAACCAACAATGGTCCGCGGCTTTTCAAAATAAACTCGCATTGCGATGACTAAGCTATTTTGGTGCTGCTGTTGTAATACGGCCAAGCGTTTAGCGTAATCTAGGGCGGCAGTTGTATCATGGATTGAACAAGGTCCAATGATCACCAGCAAGCGTTTATCTTTACCTTCGATGACAGCTTCGATGTCACGACGATTTTTAATCAGCTGTTGAGCTGCGCTGTCAGAAAGTGGGAATTCTTTGGTTAGTTGACTCGGTGTAATTACTTGATCTATATAAGTGGTTCTTAATTCATCGGTTTTAATGGACATTGATATTATTACTTTTTAGGTTAGCTAGGCGTACCATATCGCACTATCTTAATCTTTTAAAGGGTTTAGAGCACAAAACTCGGGTTGTTCACCGAGTTTTTAATGCATATCAAAAAAGAATTTGGCCTATTAAAACATTTGGCGTTTTAGACCGGTGGTATCGATGATTTTTGCGGTGATCTCTTCAACGCTATGTTTAGTGGTATCGATAAATGGGATCCGTTCTCGTCGATATAACATTTCGACTTCTTTAACTTCTGCTCGACATTGACGCAGAGAGGCGTACTTACTGTTGGCTAAACGTTGCGTTCTTATTTCATGTAAACGATACGGATCAATGGTTAGGCCAAATATTTTATGTTTATTTTTCTTTAATTCTGGTGGTAGTTTTAAATTTTCCATGTCTTCGTTAATAAAGGGATAGTTGGCGGTGGCAATGCCAAACTGCATCGCTAAATAAAGGCTGCTGGGGGTTTTACCACAACGTGAAACACCGACTAAAATGAGTTCACTTTTATCTAAGTGCTTAAGGCTAATACCATCATCATTATCGAGTGAATAATTAATGGCGTCGATTCTGGCGCTGTAGGCTTCGTTGGCAATACCATGGGTGCGATGCGTTTTCGGCTCTGCTTTTATTCCTAGCTGTTTTTCTAGCGGTGCGACAAAAGTATTTAAAAAGTCATAACTAATGCCATTACAACGCTCAATGGTTGCTCTGATTTTTTCATCAACAATGGAGTGAAAAATCAATGGCGGTTGCTGTTCAAAGAAACTTTGATCAATTTTGATGACCACTTCGGCTGCTTTTTCCATCGATTCAACAAAAGGGATGGTGATTTGTTCAAATTCGATATCAAATTGAGAAAGTACCGCATGACCTAAAATTTCGGCTGTAATCGCCGTGCCATCAGAGATGTAAAAGACTTTTCGCACAATATTTCACCTTGAGATTTAAAATTAATTGAGAGTTATTCTTTATTATGATTTACGAGACAAATTGTAGCAGTGTAGAATGCAACAAACCATATTGTTAGTTAGTCCACATTTGTGAATTTGGAGATTTACAGTGCAAAAATATGTACTTTGGTATGAACAGCTTGGCATGAACGATGTTGAAGTTGTCGGCGGAAAAAACGCATCATTAGGCGAAATGATCAGTAATTTATCTAATGCAGGTGTTCAAGTGCCCGGAGGCTTTGCAACAACTGCACACGCTTTTAATGAGTTTTTAGAAGGCAGTGGTATTAACGAAAAAATATATCAGCTGCTTGATGAACTCGATGTTGATGATTTAGCAGCGCTAGGCAGTGCTGGTAAAACTATTCGGCAATGGATCCTTGATACCCCATTTCAATCACAGTTTGAAGCAGCGATAGCTACTTCTTATCAACAGTTAGCAGACAGTTCAGCGGGTATGTCATTTGCTGTTCGTTCATCGGCGACTGCTGAAGATATGCCGGACGCATCATTTGCGGGTCAGCAAGAAACTTTTTTAAATGTTGTTGGTCTTGATGCTGTTCGTGAAGCGATTAAGCATGTGTTTGCTTCATTGTTTAACGATCGTGCTATCTCATATCGTGTTCATCAAGGTTATTCTCATCGTGGTGTTGCCTTGTCCGCTGGTGTTCAGCGCATGGTACGCAGTGACATTGCAGCGTCAGGTGTGATGTTTACCCTTGATACGGAGTCTGGCTTTGATGATGTGGTCTTTATTACGTCATCATGGGGCCTGGGCGAGATGGTGGTGCAGGGTGCAGTTAACCCTGATGAATTTTATGTTCATAAACCTACCTTGAATGCGCAAAGACCAGCGGTTGTTCGTCGTAATATCGGTAGTAAGCTGATTGAAATGGTTTACTCAGATAAAACGGAGCACGGCAAGCAAGTCGTGATTAAAGATATTGAACCAGAGCGTGCTAATAAATTCTCAATCACCGATGCTGAAGTGACTGAGCTTGCCAAACAAGCGTTAGTGATTGAACAGCATTACGGCCGAGCAATGGATATTGAGTGGGCTAAAGACGGTAATGATGGCAAGTTGTACATTGTACAAGCGCGTCCAGAAACCGTGCGCTCTCGTGAAGATAGCAATATCATGGAACGTTACACCTTGAATGAAAAATCCGCTATTTTAGTCGAAGGACGTGCGATTGGTGGAAAAATTGGTTCTGGAAAAGTGAAGGTACTATCATCGATTGATGAGATGGATCGGATTCAGCCAGGTGACGTGCTAGTGACTGACATGACCGATCCTGATTGGGAACCAATCATGAAACGTGCATCGGCGATAGTGACTAATCGTGGTGGACGAACTTGCCATGCCGCAATCATTGCCCGTGAGTTGGGTGTTCCTGCTGTAGTAGGCTGTGGTAATGCGACCGATTTGATTAAAGAAGGTCAAACCGTCACGGTATCATGTGCTGAAGGTGACACTGGCTTTATTTATGAAGGCGAGTTAGATTTTACAGTAACTTCTTCAGAAGTGAATAACTTACCGGCTTTGCCACTCAAAATCATGATGAACGTGGGTAACCCTGATCGTGCATTTGACTTTGCCCGTTTACCTCATGCTGGTATTGGTTTAGCGCGTTTAGAATTTATCATTAATCGGATGATTGGTATTCACCCGAAAGCGCTGATTAATTTTGATGATCAAGATGAACGTACTCAGCGTGAAATCACTGAAATGATGGCGGGTTATAGCTCTCCTATCGAATTTTATGTCGCGAAGTTAACCGAAGGCATCTCAACATTGGCTTGTGCTTTCTCTCCAGAGAAAGTGATTGTGCGAATGTCTGATTTTAAATCGAACGAATATGCCAACTTGCTTGGTGGTGAACGTTACGAGCCGGAAGAAGAAAATCCAATGCTGGGTTTCCGTGGAGCATCTCGCTATATTTCTGAAGATTTCAGAGATTGTTTTGCGCTAGAGTGTGAAGCAATTAAGCGAGTTCGTAATGACATGGGCTTTACCAATGTCGAAATCATGATCCCATTCGTCAGAACTGTTGACGAAGCTAAGTCGGTGATCGAGCTACTGGCCGCTCATGGTCTTAAGCGTGGTGAAAATGGTTTACGGGTTATTATGATGTGTGAATTACCGTCTAATGCCTTATTAGCCGATGAGTTCTTAGCATACTTTGATGGTTTCTCGATTGGTTCAAACGATTTAACTCAGTTAACACTTGGATTAGACCGTGATTCAGGCATTGTGTCTGAGTTGTTTGACGAACGAAACCCTGCGGTTAAAAAACTGTTGTCGATGGCGATTCAAGCCTGTAAAGCACAAGGTAAATACGTGGGAATTTGTGGTCAAGGACCATCAGATCATGACGACTTTGCAGCATGGTTAGTGGAAGAGGGCATCGATAGTTTGTCATTAAACCCTGACACCGTGTTACAGACTTGGTTATATCTTGGTAAAAATAGCTAAGAGTCGTTAATCAATCGGATCAAAAAGCCTCGATATTTATTGTAAATATCGAGGCTTTCTTTTTTCAAGGGGAAAATATTGAATAAAAATGAAAAATATACCATTGGCCAATGGCGTTTCGTTGTACCAGAACAGACGTTGAATGATTCCCCGAATCAGCTCGATGAAAACAAGGTCGATTTAACACCATACCAAACCCTAATATTATTAACATTAGTGATGGAATATCCAAATGTCGTCAGTAGTGAACAATTACTTAATTTGGATAATGTCGAAAGGCAACAAACAAAAAACAAACTGTATCAAAGTATTGCGAAACTAAGGCGGATATTTAATGATTCCGTTCACCGAGGTGATTTTATTGAGACGGTGCCCAAATTGGGTTATCGATTACACATTGAACCCAAACCGATAGTTGAAGGAGAGGCCTTATCCAGTGAAACTGAGCCCAATAAAAATGATGCTGTTGCCGCCAGTAGTATTTTTGATGATCTTAGTTTTATTGACCATCATTCTGCCGCTAATTCGGCAACTGAGCATGTTAAAGAACTGGTCCCGGTCCAAGAGCCTGCACCAATCAAAGCCCTGCTCATTGTTAATCAGTCAGAACATTGGCTTAAGCAATACACTAGAAGTGTGGCCTTTGTGCTTGGGGTACTCATTATTGCGACACTGGTTGTCATCAGTGGTTTAAATCGTCAAGAGCAGCAACTGGTACCACAGGTGTTGCCACAACAACTGTATATTGAGCCACTGACGCTAGAAATAACCAACAAGACGTTGGCTGAGCCGATAGAATCTGTGGCGACTAAACAATTAAAACAAAACCTGCAATGGTGGCTGGTGCAAAAATTTCAGCATTTACCATTAATAAAAATTATTGAGCAAAATGAAACGATTGAACAATATCCCCGTTTAAGTAGTCATCTGATGGTCAACAATGGCCAAATTTCGATTAACCAAACCTATTATCATTCAGAGAATGACGCTGGTTACTTACTGCCGGAGACAACAGTAGCAAACTATCAAATCAATCAACACCTGGTTAAACGGTTACTGGGCGAAGTGATGATCGAACAATCACCTAGTGAGTGTGACTTAAGTAGTTTTTTACCCCGATTAACAATACCGCAAGAACTTATCACAACGCATTGCATCAGTGATTATCGCATTGTCATTAGTCAATTGTGGATAAACCTCACCAAGGCGGCCAATAGTCCTGAGGATCGAGCACAATGGCAGCAGCAAATCAGCCTTTACCTCAATCAAATTCGAACACAGTTTCCCGAGAATAGCTTTAGTTATGAGATAGAGGGGAAATTAGAAGATGACTTGGGTAATCATCAGCAAGCAATTGCCGCTTACCAACAAGCGATTGATTATAATCGTTCTAACAGTCGTAATTTTTTTGCACTATCGAGGTTGTATCGAGACCGTGCTAATTTTCGTTTAAGTTTTGATATGTTAAATAAGCTGGTGGATCTAATCGGTCAAAATGACCAATTATCTTATTGGTTGGCACGGGATTTACAGCAGTTAGGTTATTACTCCAGAGCTCTGTCGATGCTATCGCAGTTAAAGGAAGCGCCAAATAGTTTAATCTATCGGCTGCGTTTTTCTCATTTGAACTATAATACGTTATTAGAGGTATTTAATAATGACAGTCATGCTAACGGGTTTGATAAAAAATTAGCGGCAAGGATGACAACTGTATTCAATAATAATGTTTTACTTTTAGATCGCCCCAAATTAAATCTAAGTCATTATGAATCTGATGAATTTAATATAATGACCGATAAATGGCGTTACCTTGCGCTGTTAGTGACTAACAAAAAAGTGTCTGAAGGACTTAGTTTTATGAAAAATCACCGGATGATCCCAAATGATTTTGATGACTTAGGTGTGTTAGCCGATCAGGTGTTTTACCTAAATTATTACGCTAAGTTGTTATTATTGAATAATGAAAAAAAACAAGCCAGTGAGTTATTAGCGGCATTAATTGTCTTCTTTAGTGAAGACAAAAGCCAGCAAGCTATTTTTTCAACGTATTTAGCTGAATCATATGCATTGAACGGACAGCCGCTATTAGCCTTAGATGAATTAGCAAAGGTAGTGAGTGATGGTTGGTTACCTGATTCTCGATACGACTTGGCTAACCTAAGAACTAATCCCCATTTGATTTCACTGAAAGAGCAATGGTCGTTTATAACTTTGGTGCAATTGGTAGAGCAACGACAATTGTTTTTAAAGCAATTAGAGAGTGATTCAAAGAGTTTAACTAAGTGAGAATTTATATTGATGAATATGTCGCTCGTGAGATTTTTAAAATTGTTGATGTGGTGGCTAACACTTGCATATGCAGCTGTTGGCACCACTACGCACGCGACAACAAAAATGACCAACGTCACAGTACAGTTAAAATGGTATCACCAATTTCAGTTTGCCGGATTTTATGCCGCTAAAGAGTTAGGATATTATCGTGACTTAGGCTTGAATGTAACGATTGCACCTCGAGACTTTAAGTTATCTGTATTAGATAGCGTCTTGAGCGGACAAGCACAATTTGGCGTTTCTGACGGGACATTAATTATGCATCGCTTAAAAGGCTTGCCCGTTGTTGCCTTATTGTCCAATTTTGATCAATCTCCCATGGTGTTAATTACCCGTCAAGAAGATCGCATTATTAACGTCCTGCAATTGAAAAATAAAAGAATAATGCTTTTAAAAAATCAAGATGATAGCTCGATAAAAGCGTTATTTAAACAATTTGACATCACAGATACTGATTATCAACATGTTGAACTCAACGAACCAATGGACGCCTTAACAAACAAAGAAATTGATGCTTATACCGGTTATATCACCAACGAACCGTTTCTCCATCAAGTAAATGGGTTGGCGATTAATGTCATAAACCCAGCAAACTACGGGATTAGTTCGTTAGGGAATTTAACCTTTACCACGGAAAGTTATTTAGCCAGTAATTTTGATCAAGTGAATAACTTTAGAATGGCTACGATTAAAGGATGGAACTATGCGCTGGCGAACCCTGACCAAGTGATTAAATGGTTAATTAATATATATCAGTCACCTAAGAGTAAGCGGGCCTTGGAGTACGAGGCTAATATGGTGCTTAATTTATTCGATGATATGGATAATATTGGTGTTATATCAACACAAAAAATTCGTGATGTTGAAATGTTTTACAAGGCAACTTCAAATGTCGCACAGCATAGCGATATCAGTGGTTTTTTATGGTCTGATTATGATTCGGAGGTACAACGTTATTGGCAATGGCTTTTTATCTTTATGGTTAGTGTACCGTTGTTTTTTATCATGTTATTTAAAAACCGCCGAGTCTTAATCACATTTTCGCGGTTTGTTAATAGTATTTTTTCAAAAACAGCATTACTTGAAACACAACATCAGCAGTTAATTGAACAAAATATATTGAGTTTTCGGACTGACGAGCAAGATAATCTCATTTTTGTCTCACCGGCACTTTGTTCAAAATTAGGCTTTGAGAGCATTGAATTAATCGGTAAACCGCGGATGATGATTTATCATCCTCAATTCGATGGCATAGTGCTCGATAGAATAAATAATAAGATATTATCCTACGCCCCTTGGCAGGGGGAAATTAAATATCAAGGTAAACATGGTGAGAGTTTTTGGCATCGGAGCCAACTGGACCCCATCGTTAAAAATGGCCGCTTGCTCGGTTATACAGCGCTTGAATATGATATCTCCGATCAGAAGTGTATTGAACAATCCGCATCAGTTGAGCCTTTATCAGGCTTGTTGACCCGGTTTAGAGTTGAGCAATTGATTCAGTATGAGCGTAATCGCTCGCTACGAACTAATTTACCTTTATCAGTGTTAATTTTGAATTTTGATGGCCTAGAATTGATTAAAAATAAGCAAGGAAGTCATGGGATTAAAAAGATGTGGGCGATGATAATTAATATTATTAATGCTGAAGTTAGGATTTCCGATACACTCGGTATTTGGCAATCACAACAATTGCTTATCCTATCACCTGAGACAAATGCCGAAGGGGTTAGGGTGTTAAATAATAAAATTATTAATGCGATTGATAATTATGATTTTAACTCACCTTTTTTACCAAAGATGGTTTCTCAGGTCGGTACTTTAAAAAAAGAAGATATTGATTATTTTATTCATAAAATTGAAAATAATCTAAAGGAAAAACTATTACACTAGTTTTCCCTTCAAATTAACTCGTTGCTTAAATAACTGCGGTTATCGCTTTACACAGAGCATCCATATTGTGAGTGGTCATGCCTGCCACACTAATACGACCGGAGCCAACAATGTAGACCGCATGAGTTTCTCGTAACTCTTCAACTTGGCTTTTATTGAGACCCGAAAAAGAGAACATCCCATTTTGGCTGCTAATAAAAGAATAGTCTTCCACCGCACCATGTGTTTTTAATCGCTCAACAAACAAAATTCTCATTTGATGAATACGCTGACGCATCTCGGTAACTTCTTGATGCCACAATTCGGTGAGTTTTGTGTCGTTCAAGATGGTGGTCACAATGGCGGCCCCATGAGATGGGGGATTAGAATAATTAGATCGGATAATTGCTTTAATTTGACTAAAAGCAGAACTCGCGGTGTTATGATCTTGAGCGACTAGTGTGACGGCACCAACACGTTCATTATACAAGCCGAAATTTTTAGAGAATGAATTAGCAATTAATAACTCTTTGTTTTGTGCTGCATACAATCTTAGCCCTTGAGCATCTTCCTCAATACCAGTCCCAAACCCTTGGTAAGCAAAATCAAATAACGCCAGAAAATTATTTTTAGTGCCTAAATCAGCAATTTGTTGCCATTGTTCAATCGTTGGGTCTATACCTGTTGGATTATGGCAACAACCGTGGAACAACACCGCATCTTCACTCGTTGCTTGTGCGAGTGATGCTAACATCCCTGCAAAATTTAACGATTTAGAATCGGCGTCGTAATAATCATATTCAATAATTTCTAAACCAGCGGTTTTAAACACATTACCATGGTTTGCCCACGTTGGATCACTGACCCAAATGCGCTTAATTCCTAATTGAGTCACCATGAAATCAGCAGCTATTCTTAATGCTCCGGTACCGCCAGGTGCTTGAGCTGTGATGGCTCGTTGATTGGTAATAATTTCATTATCAATCGAAAAAAGTAACTGTTGAACACATTTAGCGTAGTCAACACTGCCTTCAATACTTAGATAAGATTTTGTTTTTTCGTTGTTAAGAATAATCGCTTCAGCTTGCTTCACACAATCTAAAACTGGTGTGGTCCCTTGGTCTGTTTTATAAATGCCAACACCTAAGTTGATTTTATGAGCTCGGGGGTCTTTTTTGAAAGCATCAGTTAAACCAAGAATGGGGTCAGCAGGGGCTGTTTTTACCACTTCAAACATGGGAAAGTTCCTAAATATTAAATTATAAGCTATTTATAACATGCGCATGGTGCTAGTGGTAGTGGACTTCGGGAAGATTTTCCGGATTTTCTTCGATTTTCTCAGGAAAAAAAGAATCAGACATCCCCAAAATATAATATTTAAGTAATCCTAACCATTCGTGGCTAGCATATTCAATTAAATACAGCTTTCTGGTGAGGCTAAAAGCACTAAACCATTGCCCGTGATTGGTTAGTTGATATTCAACGGGGTAAGGCGTCACGGTGATTTTTTGTTTAGTAAATACTCCTAGTGCACGAGGCATATGTCCAGCCGAAGTAATCAATAAGCTATGGTTGAATTGGAGTTGTGTGGTCATACTTTTGGTAATCTGGGCATTATCATAAGTGTCATTGGAGCGACTATTAATGATTAACTTATCAGGGGAAAAATTAGCGAGCCGAGCGATTAGTTTGATACTTTCTGCTTCAGCATACCATTGACCATCGACTTGTTTTGAGCCGCCAACAAAAATGACAGGAACATTTAGTTTTTTCGCTAAATCAATCGCTGAAATGACTCGGCCAGTGTGTTGACCTAAGCCGCTATAGGGATACTGCTTACTTTGGAGTACTCGTTGACCACCACCAAGTACAATGATTGAGTCTATATGAGTCAGAGATCGTGGTGGTTTGATTCTTTGCTCAAGCGGAGCGAGGAGCCAATGTTCAATTGGACTAAAGGCAATAACAAAGAAACAAAAAGTGACACCCGACACCAAGGTTAACCCTAATGGTCGCTTGAACCAAAGAAGAAGAACACCAACGGTGAGTAATATGATTAACAAATGGCTCGGTGCTAATACATACCATAAAGCAATGCCAATATAATAATGGAGTAGTTCCATGCTGTGACCTATAAAAAATCCGTTAAATCGGTGTTAGTGTCTATTATTTGCTTTTGAATCTTACCGGTAAATAAATATCCTTCTTTTTCGCCAATGAGTAACAACTTATCATTGATTAATGTCAGAGCGCTACCCTCTTGAATCCCTATAATGGGTGTAATTGGGTCGACGCAGGTAAACTCTAATAAACGCTGCGCGCGAGTTTCACCGTTGTGCCCTGGTGCTTGATAATCTGAGTAGTGCGGGTTTAATTGAAATGGCACCAATGCTAGGGCATTAAATGAAAGGGGCTCTATTATCGGCATATCATTGGTGGTACGGATAGAGAGCCCTGCGATATTTGAACCAGCACTCCAGCCAATGTATGGGAGGCCTTGTTCAACTTTGTTTCGAATCAGCTCGACTAAGTCAAAATGGTAGAGTTGATGTAATAAATGAAAGGTATTACCGCCGCCCACCATAATGGCTTGTGCTTGTTCAACGGCCTGTTTCGGATCTTTTGTATCGGCGATATTAAGGATGGTTAAATTAAGCGGTGCCAGTGCCTTGGTGACTTTATCCGTGTATTGTTGATAGCTGATTGAGACACCGGCATAGGGAATAAATAATATTTCTGTGATGCTTTGAGTCAAAAAATGTTGAATATGCGGTAATGCATGGCTCAAATATTGGGTGCTGCCAGCGCCCGAACTGCTTAAAAGTAATAATTTTTTCATCATCGAATATCATATCTTAATTTCATTAGTGTTAAATATTGTACTTATAAATAATAATTTATAAATAGAAAACGATAATTTGTTGATTTATATCTTTTGTTAATGCGAAAATATGCCTTAGGCCAAGGAGGATAATAAAATAACTCGTTAAGCTTCAATTCAGGGCAAAATTGTTTTAATGCTCTGCAACAAAGGAGGGCAATGTATAGACCTCCAAAATCGACCCTAATATATTTACCAGTTATTTATAATTACAAGGAAATACAAGATGAAAACTACTTCAATGAAACGTAATGTCTTAACCCCAATCGCATTGGGTGTATTACTAGCTTCAGCATCAGTTATGGCTGAGCAGACTGATGTTGAAAAAGGTTGGTTCGTACAAGGTGACGTTGCTCAAGCTAAAAGTTACGGCCAAGAAGGGATTTACAGTGACTTAAGAATGTCTGAAAAGCGTCGTGCCTGGAAAACAAGCACCGGTTACCGCTTTAACAATAACATTGCAGTAGCACTTAGCTATGCAGACATGGGTGTTGTTGAAGATTTCGTTAACCGCGCTGCCTTAGAGTCTATCGCGGGCAATGCAACTGGTTTATCTGCAATCTATAACATTCCTTTCTCTAATAGCGTTAACGCTCATGCTAAGTTAGGTTATGCTCACTTTAGTGGTCGTAACAACCGTTTATCTAACGGCAGCCATGCTTGGCATAGAACGTCTGATAATGCTGCATTTTTCGGTGCTGGTATGTCATTCGATCTAAACAAAAACCTATCATTAATGCTTGATTGGGAGCGTTACAGATTTGATAGCAAAACTGATTTAGCATCGGTAGGTCTTCGTTACACTTTTGGTGATATCACTAAGCCAGCAGCAAAGCCAGCTCCTGTTCCTGTTTATGTTAAGCCTGAGCCTGTGGTTGAAGCACCAAAACCTGAGCCTAAGCCAGAACCTGTTATTGAACTTAAGCCATTACAAGTGAATGTGTTCTTTACTAACGATAGCAGTGAACTAACGAGCGAAACATTAGATGTACTGGCTCAAGCTAAAAGTCAATTAGTGAATGATCGTTTAGACTCTGTTAATGTCGCGGGCTTTGCATCTGCTGTTGGTGATAGCGAATATAACCAAGCACTATCTGAGCGTCGCGCTAAGGCTGTTGTTGAATACATTCGCAATAACTGGAATGTAGCAAGCGACAAAGTGTCAGTCGTTGCTAATGGCGAAGATATGCTAATTAATGAAGATAACACCAATAACTCACGTGACCGTCGCGTGATGGTTAAAGTTAGCTTCAATTAATTAACCATTAGATACTAAAAAGCCATCGTCACGATGGCTTTTTTTTGCTAAAAATAAAGTAGGGTCAGGTTCAACTATTACGCTTTTTCAATTCGGCTGTTAGTTGTGATATCTGCTCTAAAATTTGTGCATTTTGACGACGTAATTCACGGTTTTTAACATTAGTATCTGAAAACCCCATGATTTTACTCGCAATTAAAGCACCGATATATCCCATCATGCCAACACCGATATAAAACATGGCGGTAACGACCACATAGCCGCCAGCAGTCGTTGGATAGTAATCGCCAAAGCCGATGGTTGAACTTGCCATAATCAAGACCCAGAATGCTTCACCGTAGGTGTGAATATTAGCGTCTGGATTCGCTTGCTCAAACTGGAGCACTAGCGCTGCACCGATAGCGATAATGATATAGATAATTATCATACCCATCATGGCTAAATAGCGGGTTTTATAGTTGGTCACGCCATACTCATCGACATCATGTAGTGCACTCATTTGTTATCCTTTATTGCTCATTCTTCTTTGCAAAACTAATTAACTCATCGACTACAATTTTCTTTATTTCTAATTGTTGTGATGATTCAAGTGAATATTTTTGAGCGAGCAACTCATAATCTTGTTGATTAAGAGAGACCGTTAGGCGCGGACGTTTCGGCCTTTTTGAGCACGGTAAACCAAGAATATGACGAATTTGATCGGAGGGACTCAGACCTTGCTCTAGAGCTTGTCGTCTGATTTGGTATTGGATTTTTTCATCCATGTCAAAAGCGACTTGAGTGGCTTTTATCGCTTTAGTCGCGTTTTGCCATTTTTCAGGCAACACGTTTTTTTTGGTTGTTTTAGTCATCGATTGTTAAAACTTTATCTTAGGACGCTGGCCAATATTGGCGAATATCTGAAATAGGTCGATATAAGCACAGTATGACATCTGTTTCGCCATCTTGATAGACCTCAGCCTCAATCCCTTGTTTTTCATCATCAGTTAGCGCGCTGTAACGTTCAAAGGATTCGCCTTGATCGCTTCCTTCAAATTCACTAATTTGTTCCGTACGATAATCTTTTTGATGAAAGTAACCAACAGCGGCAAATTCACTTTGACGATATTGTTGACCAAGCCATTGTCCAAACTCATTCGATGGTTGCTTGACATCGATAATCGCATTGCCGGATTCATCAAAGAGCTGACCAAACTGTTCGATATCGAAAATATTTTCAACTTGCTCTCGTGTCACCTTGATTGAAAACACCAGTGACTGAGCATCATCATCGTCGATTGACAAGAAGATAAGTTGATCATCGTTACCGCGCAACACCCACTCACATGATTTACTAAACTCATACTCATAGGTGTTAACCTGCGTAACTTCAAGGGATTGTCCTTTCAGTTGGCTTGGCAGGGCGAAGCTGTCATCAAGGGTGATGATATCGCCCTTGATTAGCTTGCTTGGGTGGTCCAGTTGACGTTCTGGCTGGCTATCTTTAGTTGATTTACCAAATAACTTAGCGAGAAACCCCATGACTTACCCTTGCTTTGCTTTTAAACGTTCCAGTACCGAATTGGCACTCGCCTGTTGTTCACCGATGCCGGCTTGAGCTAATTTGTCCTTTAATGACTTGTCGCTGCCTTCAGCCTCTAATGCGTCAGCGGCTTTCATTCGGTCATCAAAATTTTGTTGCTTAGCTTTAATGCGCTCGAGAGACTCTTTAGCGTTTAGCAACTTAGAGTTACTATTACTAAAATTAGTGGTAATCGCTGCGGTTGCTTTTTGAACACTTTCAGTGGTCTTTACCATACTCAATTGGCGTTGGTAGTCTGCTAGCTGGCGCTCAGTGGTTTTGACTAATTCTTTTAAGCGTTGAGCACTGGTGTTATAGCTTTCATTCGCTTGTTGTTGCTCATTAAGCTCGACTTCTAATCCTGCTATTTTCTCAGCAACTTCTAAAGCTAAGGCTTCATTACCTTGGCTCAATGCCTGAGTAACATAACCTTCATGCTCGGTAACACTACGTTGCACGCGAGTGACTTCCCGCTCTGCTTGCATTTGCTTGGCCATGATATCGGTTAAGTCACGTTTTGCTTTCGTTAAGTGGTTTTCGGCATCACGAATTTCTTGAGCGAAAATACGGGTCGCATTAGCATCAACAATAGCTTCACCAGCTTCTGTTGCGCCACCACGTAATGCAGTAATAATTTTTCTAAATATACTCATAATAGTTCTCCGTTAAATAAGGTAGTCGGTCATTTCGTTGATGACTTCAAGCGAATTGTCACTTAAGACGGCTAATTCATGTTCAACATCTGATAATGAAGAACCGACCGATAATGCGCCGAAAATGACGTATTTATTGTCAATTTTTGAAAATGAAGATAAAGGCATTGGAATATTCATTTCAACCATGGCTTCTAACATTTCGCTGCGGCTCGATTGTTTGACTTCGTCTTCACCCCAAAGGTAAGCGATACATAGAATTTGGTCTTCAGTCACCGAGACAAAAATGGGTAATTCTTCTCGGTCAATAATGGTGACTTGTAACACATCAACTTCACCAGCGATTGGTAGGCAATCAAAGGTAAAACCGGTGTGACTGATGTCTGCTAATTCGTTTAAATAATTTGCAATAGTGTGAATATTCATTCGATGTCCTTTTGACATATTATGTCTGAGTGATGAATTTAAAACATTTGACATATTATGTCAAATGTTTTTTGTTAATTAACCTATACGGAACTCAGGTTAATTATTATCTTGGTACCAACTGTTATTGAGACCTTGTTGTGATTCCCACGCTTGTTGATGGTAACGATAAAGGGTGAAGCTGCCAAGTCGATTGACCTTAATTTTATCTTTATCTTGATAAAAAGTTTTTGAAAATTCAAAGCTTGCTTGGATCAAGCCTCGCGTTAGCCAAGGCTCAAACGGTTTTATTGGTTGGCTGGCTAAACGTTGCCTAGCACTAACGCCCATCGGAGTGGCGATGGTCCAACCCCATTGACCAAAACTTGGAACATTAAAATTAAATTGTTCAACATTTTTCCAACCTGCAGCGCTAACGGTGTTGCCAATGCTAATAAAGGCATTTTTGGCGTGAAAGGGGGAAGTTGATTGAATCACCATTGCACCATCAGGACTCAGTAAGTATTTTAATTTTTGATAAAATACTTGAGAGTACAATTTATTAAGATCCGGATGGGACGGGTCCGGTAGATCGACAATAATGGTGTCATAAACCCGTTGCTGACTTAATAATTGGTCAATGCCATTAAAGGCATCGTTATTGATTATTTCGACCCGGTTATCATTGAGGGAATCGTGGTTTAATTTTAATATTGCGTTAGCAATGTTTGATGCGACGATTTTCTGTGGCTGCTTAAACAGCGCGATAACATCAGGGTCTAAATCCATTAATGTGACACTTTTGGGTTGCCATAACAATACCTCTCGCAGGGCTAAACCATCACCACCACCGATAATTAAAATGTTGTCTTGGCGAGCTGAACTAGCCAGCGCAGGATACACTAAAAACTTATGGTAAATGTGTTCATCATTGGCGGAAAATTGCAGTCGACCGTTTAAATAGAGGTTATAACTGGGCATGGTTTGGTCGTTAATATGGCGCTCGGTTAAGACCACTTGGGCAAAACGGGTTTGTTGCTGATGCACCACTTTATCGAGATATAATAAGTTATTGAGCTCTTTGCTCCATTGACCACCATAACTAAAAATTGCCACGACCAGTATCGATGTCGCAATATGACCGGCGAGTAATAATTGATGATATCTAATATGCTGGCGATACCTTAACCAAAAAACAAACCCGGCCAGCAAGTTAGCACTGGCGGTAATACTGGCACTAAGGTTAATTTCAATGGATAACATTACGGTGATCCAAATCGCGGCACCAATGCCAGCACCGATATAATCTGCGCCATAAATAGTTCCGGTATTATGCACGAGATGCTGGGCATGAATATGCTCACGTACTCGGGCTATTAATGGGATCTCCATGCCAATAAAACAGCCGAGAATCGCACCAATCACATAGGGACTGTAGTGCGTAATTTGATGTAGTGTTTTTATCAAGCCACCTTGAGGCAGTGAGTCGGGCGGAATATTAAAGGATTGGGAAATTATTTGTGGCATTAATTGCACAAAGGCGATCATCGATGAAATGATTAAAATGGCACTACAGCCAATGATCGCAATAAATAACTCTAACCAAGCGAATCCGGTAAAAGCGCAACGAATTTTTCGCGCCATAAATGAGCCAATACCCATGGAAACGATCATGATCCCAATCATGGTGTAAATTGCTGATTCAACTGCACCAATAACTCGGCCAGCATAGTGAGACAGTAAATACTCGTAAATCAAGCCACAGCCAGCTAAGACCGCCATGATAGTGATTAGAATAATATCGTCGAGTAAATGAGGAGAGCGGCTAGTGCTTTTTTTTTGCATCAAGATTACACATATTAAGAAGGTAGGTATCGCCTCAATTAGCCAGTCTGCTGATTGAGGCGGCGAAAGGTTAAGCCATTAAAGACATTAAAATTAGTGCGACAGCAATGCTTAACACAAACTCTAAAGTGGCAACGCCAATATTATGTTGAAAATCAACTTCCTCGGTTAAGTTAATCCGTGACAGGACGATTTTCTTAATCAGTGGTACCAGAATATACAGCAGCGTCACCATCAAACTACCGTATGTTAGCCAGCCTAATATATTGGTGACATAAGCGGTTGGTTGATAGTCCAAGAAATTACTGGCACCAGTCAGGGTAAAGCCCATCGCAATTAAAAATCCTGCATGACGAATAGCTAACGCGACCTGACCGTCAATCAATGCTTGTTGGAAACAAGCGCCTTGATTATCCTTTCGATAAGCACGTTCCCGTAAGCGGGTAATAACCACCAGTAATGCTTGTGAAATCGCAAAACCGGACAATATGGCAATCAGGGTATTTACATTCAAGCCGTGAGCCCAAATTAGGGTTGCTCGAATTATTAACGCTGTAGTGACTAAAGCTGCGGCATCGACGATAGCAACACTCATGTTACCTTTCTCAATTTCAGCCGCTTTATTCAAACCAGGCAGCGCCCATTTATCATGAATAATTCGTCCCGCTTTAATGAGGACTAAGCCAAGTACCCCGTAAATACTCATGCCAATGGCTTCTTGAGTAAAAGAAACCGCCGACTCGCCGGTAATCGCACCCGTTAAGACAATGGCTAATGCCAGTAAGCTGCCAGATAGTGAAACACCAAAAGCAAAATTATCTTTGGTCGCCAGCTCTTCGGTGGTATTAACACCAGCCCATAAACCAGAGATAAAGCGCATGGCACACAGTAAGATGATTGCAATAACTAAGTCGATCACCAGAAAACCAGCCATTTCGCTATGTTGGGTAATTAATTGTTGTAATTGTTCCATTGACATGATTCCTGTTATTTTCCGCGACTAACGCCACGTGATGTGGTGCTGCGACTGTTTCTAAAGCTCGAACTATTTGAGTAACTTGAGGTTGAACGTTGCTTTCTAAATTTGTTGCTGCTACTAAAACCTGTGCCTGCTGCCGATTTAGCTTGGATACTGTTGCTTGATAATCGGCTTGCCCCAACTCTGGATTTACTGTAAGGCGTGGCGTAACGCTGACCAGTACTAAATTTCTTTTTAGTTCTGTTCCACACTTTTTGTTGCTGATTTCGTTGTTTAGGTGAGCTGTAGCGATAGCGACCATAATCATTATAGTAGCTATATCCACGATTACGCCCCCAACGATCATAACCAATACCGCCACGGGTTAAACTCGAAAACATCGCGTACATGCCATACCATTGCCAAAATGATGTGCCATTACTGCCAGACGACCAATTGCCATAGTTAGGGTTGCCGACTAGCTGTGAACCAGCACCAAAATCACCAGAACCATTAGCATATTGCTCTTGTGCTTGGCTAATTGAATTAACCCGCGCTAATGAGCCCTTTGACATATCGGCCATCACATTTAACGGGTCACTTAAGGCATCATTAAATAAATTGGGCGAAAGCGCCTGATTGATATTTTCAAGTTCATCAAGCAATTGCTCTTTACTGGTGAAGTTTTCGGAGTTTGCTGTGGCACTCACTCGCTTGCTTAGGCCATTAAATAAAGCACCTTGACTAGTACCGTCTTTGGCCAATTGATTTAATAACTCCGTTAATTCAGGGCGCTGTTGAGTCAATATTTTTGCATATTGGCTTAACAGCATCGCGTTGCGGATCTGACCACGGTCAAGTTGCTGTCCTAAACTGGTTAATTTAGTTGTATTTTGTTGGCTTAATAAATTAATGCTATCTGCTATTGGATCACTACAGCCGACACCGAGTAATAAAATGAACATTAAACAAAAAATTCTTATGGGCTTACCTGCCATAAAGACCTCTTCGATGATATTGTTACAAAAATAAGATTTAGTTGTATCAGTTTTGACATATTATGTCTAATGGAAATGAAATAATGAACACTCACATCATACTGAAAAATTCTATCGGCTTGCCTAACTCGCTGTTTAAGCTAGCTTGTGAACGCTATTATGAGATCTACGAGATAAATGGTCAACCATTGCAACTGCTTAGTTCACTACAGCGAGATAAGTTACTAGAAGTATTAGGGTTAAGTGATTTTGTTTTTACCCAATTATTACGTTATCCGCAATGGATAACGGATATATTCGAATCGAGTTATCTTGATAACCAGCAATTAGAATTGATGATGCCACAACGATTAACAGCGTTAATTGATGATTGTGTTGAGGAAGCACGGTTTGATCAGGCGATAAGGCAATGTCGTAATTATTTTCAGTTAGTGATTGCATGGCGCGATTTATGCCATCTTGGTGAGGTTAAAGATTCTCTACGTCATATTGCGACGCTAGCTGAATTATTGATTATCGCCACTCGAGATTGGCACTATCAGCAATTAGCCAACACTTGGGGGGTTCCTTGTGATGAACACGGTGAGCAGCAGCCATTGTTGATTTTAGGTATGGGTAAGCTCGGTGGGCGGGAGTTAAATTTCTCATCGGATATTGATCTTATTTTTACCTTTCCTGAGCACGGTCAAACTCAAGGTGGTCGTCGAAGCACCGATAATCAACAATTTTTTGTCAAATTAGCACAAAAATTGATTAATTCGCTCGATAAATACAGTTTTGAAGGCTTTGTTTATCGTGTTGATATGAGATTACGGCCCTTTGGTAATTCGGGTCCGCTAGTGGTGAGTTTTAATGCACTGGAAGATTATTATCAGTCACAAGGCCGTGAATGGGAACGTTATGCCATGGTTAAAGCACGAGTTTTAGGGCTCGATGGTGACTTTTCAGCACAACTTAGTCAATTATTAAGGCCGTTTGTGTTCCGGCGCTATATTGATTTTAGTGCGATTGAATCATTGCGGCAAATGAAGCAATTGATTAGCCACGAAGTTAGGCGAAGGGGTTTGGTTGATAACATTAAGCTCGGTGCTGGTGGCATTCGTGAAGTTGAATTTATTATTCAGGTCTTTCAAATGATCAGAGGAGGTCGAGAACCTTTATTACGACAACAGTCTTTGTTGGCTACCTTAAAACATTTTGAGACCTTGGCTATATTCCCCGCTGATATCTGTCATTCACTGGCCGAAAGTTATTTATACTTACGCCAAGTTGAGCATTATTTACAGCAATTCAACGATCAGCAAACTCAAACGTTACCGGACAATCCTCAAGACTGGCAACGACTTATTTACTTGATGAATAATGATGACGAAGATGACTTTAGAGTCACGTTAAATCGTCATTTAAGTTTTATCACCAGTCAATTTTACGCGGTTATTGGTGAGGATGAATCCGAAAATGAACAAGAAAATAAAGAGTTAAACCTATTAAAATTAGTGTTTGAGTCTGATGCGGACTTGATGGTGAATCTATTTTGTTTGAGCTCGATTGTCGTGACCCTCAACCATTATTTGAGCAGCTCCAACTCATAAAAATTGATTTAGCTAAACGCTCAATGGGACCGCGAGGACGGGAAGTTTTGTCACGGTTAATGCCTAAAATATTACTGGCTATTATCGCAAGGCCGCAAGCAGGTATATTACTGGCAAGGCTCGGTGGGCTATTGAGTAAAATAGCGACGCGAACAGCTTATATTGAGCTTCTGGAAGAAAACCCCGGCGCGCTAACCCAGCTGATTAAATTGTGTGATGCCAGTAGCTGGATCAGCGATAAATTGACTCATTTTCCGATGTTACTCGATGAATTACTCGACCCTGAATTATTATATAATCCAACATCGTTACTGGAGTATGAGGCGGAACTTCATCAATATTTGTTACGGATCCCTGTTGATGATATGGAACAAATGATGGAGGCTGTACGTCAATACAAGCAGTCGCAACAACTGCGGATTGCGGCCGCTGATATTACCGGTGTGTTACCGCTGATGGCGGTCAGCGATCATTTAACGGCTCTGGCACAAGCCATTGTTAAACAAACTATTGAGATGGCTTGGCAGCAAATGGTGGCCCGATATGGTCAGCCAGTCCATTTAGGAGAAGATAAAGGATTTGCCGCCATTGGTTATGGCAAGTTGGGTGGGATGGAATTGGGTTATAGCTCCGATCTTGATATGGTGTTTGTTCATTGTGCTAAGCCTAATACAGTGACTGACGGTGATAAGTCGATAGCCAGTAATCATTTCTATTTAAAATTAGCGCAACGGATCCTCCATTTATTTATTACTCGCACTAATACTGGCATTTTATATGAAGCGGATATGCGTTTACGGCCCTCGGGTAATTCTGGATTGATGGTTTCCGATATTGAGACTTTTATTGAGTACCAGTATCAAGAAGCTTGGATTTGGGAGCATCAAGCGCTAATTAGGGCGAGAGTTGTCGTCGGTGATCAATACTTAAGTCATAAATTTGATGCTGCTCGGTTTAACATTATTACTCAAACGAGAGACTTATCATCACTACAACAAGAAGTGGTGAAAATGCGTGAAAAAATGCGTGAGCATTTAGGGTCTAAAAATTTAACTCAGTTCGACTTAAAGCAAGACACCGGTGGGATTGCTGACATTGAGTTTCTCGCCCAATATTTAGTGTTAGGCTACGCACAGCAGTATCCAGCGTTGGCTAAAATCTCAGATAATGTCCGAATTTTTGAAACACTATCAAGTTGTGGAATGTTAGATGATGATACTGCTGCTGCATTAAATGATGCCTATTGTTGCTACCGCGATAAAGGACATCGCTTGGCGCTACAGCAGCAGAAAAATACCGTAGCAAGTGACGAATTTCATCAAGAGAAACAACTGGTCACTAAGCAATGGCGGTATTGGTTACTTAGTCCTCCAAGTGGAGTTTAAAAGCCACAATTAAGGTTCGGCACTTGAGTTAGAATTTCATGACCAAATTTATTGTTATTGACTAAGTAACACTCGGTACCGTTAAGCACTCGATAGGTCGTGGTTGGTGAATGCTTAACCACGACTGGGTTATTATAATATCGAGGATAGTTATTGGTATATTGGGTATTGTAAGTACGGGTGTAGGATGTTCGTCGATGATTACTCGATAGGTTGTCAAAAACATTACTTAAGATAACCCCACCAATAATGCCACCAATAATATGTTTAGTCTTATGATGTGAACGATGGCGACGGGAATCACGATGGTGATTACTGTAGTGCTGATGTTTATTATTGTAATGCTTGTAATTATGATGGCTATTGTGACCATGGCCTGCCATGGCAGGAATAGACACTAGCATTGAGATGACACCCAACGAAGCGATAAAAGTATTAATACCGTTAATTTTCATGATTAAGTTCCTCTTTATTACCACTCATCATAAGGTTTTTTTATTAATTTTAGCTTAACCTTTAGCTATTATTTACTTAAATTATCGATTATTGAAGGGATTAATTGGATAAAAATGTAATGTGCACTATAACTTATGGCAACGTTATAGCTTGGAAAGTTTATGCCTATTATGAATCAGGGACAGTGGTTAGTGAACGGTGATTTATCAATACTTGAGCAGGTCGACATATTTAACACCGACATGAGTAAGGGTGCTGGACGTTATCACTTTTATTTTTCTTACGGCTGCCCAATTAGTCATCGTTTACTCTTGTTATGGTCGATGTTCGATCTTAAACATGCCATTAGTGCATCGTCGGTTGATAGTTGTGTCAATTCATGCGGCTGGGAGTTTAGCGATGCGTTTCCGGATCCGCTTTATCGAAAAACCTTATTACTTGAACTCTATCGTGCAACCAAGCCTGATTATAGCGGTGAGATTAAGCTGCCATTATTGTGGGATAAGCAAAGACAGAGCATTTCCTGTAATCAGCCTGAACAATTAATTACCGCTTGGGCGAGTGATTATGGGCCCGCTATTTTAGGTAGTGACTTAGGGGTGAATAATTCAGCGGTGACCGAGTATAACGAATGGCTTGATGAAAATTTTTGCCAGAAAATCAAACAAATTAGTCAGGCTTCTTGTCAATCACATTATCAAACATTGTGCCTTGAGTTATTTGAGTCGTTGGAGCTTATTGTAAAAAAACTAGGGGCTAATTCTTTCCTCCAGGGGGAGCAACTAACACTCTCTGATATTTATTTTTTCCCTTGTTTAATTCGTTTTGATTTAATTTATTATCCTTTATTTAAAACGAATTTGAAATCGATTGCTCAATATCCAAATTTGGTCGCCTATATTTTTAGAATACTGGAGATCGATGGTATAAAGAATACTATTGATATTGAACATATTAAGCAGCATTATTATCAATCGACGATATATCACCAATCCAATAATCTTATTCCGCTGGGACCGGATATCAATTATTTATTCCAATTTCGTTAAATGAATGATTGAGTGAGGTGTTGCCAAAAAAATTGGCCAACGGGGCCGAGCATTCGCTCGCTTTTTCTAATCAATCTTATTTCACCACTGAGATTACTTTCACTATCTTGCAGCAGCACTCTTTGCAAGGAGCCATCTTTAAGTTCCTGTTCAATTAAATATTTAGGAATAATTGCGATCCCTAAACCAGCGAGTAGCATTGATTTTAAGGTATGAACATCTTTCGTTTTAAATTGCTGACTCACCGAAGCAAAACCAAGTCGATCGTTATCAAAACTTAAATTTGTTTGTAATAAGGTTATTGACGGGTATAGGTTTAATTGATTCTTAAATGTTATATCTTTGGCTTGGCATAACTTAGGAGATACTACCAATACGACTTCAAATTGGGTTAATTCATGGGTTTCAAAATCATCAATGGCATGAAACAGGTGAAACCAAGCCCCAATGGCAATATCCACTTCATCATTTTTGATATGCTCTAACGCGGTAAAGCGGGTACCAGCTAGTAGTTGGAACTCGGTGGTTGGGTAATGTTGTTGACACAGGAGCAATGTCTGAGAAATATCAGCAATGGAAAAAACCGGATCGTAGGCAATTTTTATCACCGCTTCATTACCTTGAGCCAAGTGGTGTCCTAAGGAATTTAATTGATCGGCGCCTATCAATATTTGTTGAGCATGGCGATAAAAAATTCTTCCCTTTTCAGTGAGAGTTAAGCGATATTGGCTGCGGTCAAGTAGCACCACATTGTATTGTTGCTCTAATTTTTTGATCGCCATTGATAATGCGGGCTGTGTCTTGTATAGTGCATCTGCCGCCGCTTTAAGACTGCCCAGTTCAACTATTTTCCTAAGAACTCTTAACTGTTCCAATGTCATTTTGTTTGTACTCACTATCAAGTTAAATTTATTTTATCATTAATTTAATTTTATATAAATTTTATTATGTTGATAGTGGGAGTAAGATAGCGTCATTAACGTCAAACTAATGATTTATCACTAAGGCTTATAAAATGTTTATTCCACTTAAAATACTCAACAAATACGCTTGTGCTTTGGTTGTGCTCTCCTTGCTAAGTGCTTGTAGTAAGAAGCAAGAAGAACAAGGTAGCGTTGTAAAAACACCAACGGTTAAAGTTATTGATGTGGCAGGTAATAGTACCGGTGCATTGCGTCAATTTCCGGCTGAAGTTGAAGCTAATCAAGATTCTCATTTAGCCTTTAGAGTCGGTGGTGAACTATCAAGATTTGCGGTTAAAGCCGGTAATAGGGTCAAAAAAGGCCAACTATTAGCAAAGCTCGATCCAACAGATTTTGAAATTAAGCTTAATGACCGTCAAGCTCGTTATACTTTAGCAAAGGCGCAATTTAAACGTGCTGAGCAATTGCTAGTGAAAAAACTCGTATCACAAGCGCAATTTGATGAAGCCAAAGCGAATTTACTGGTGGCGGAATCGACGCTAAGGTCAGCCAAAATAGCGCTGGAATATACAACCTTACGGGCACCTTATGATGGCATTATTGCTAAGGTCTATGCTGAGAATTTGCAGAATATTCGTGCGCAGCAAGTGATTTTAGATATGCAAAATGTTGATACTCTTGATGTTTCTATTCAGGTTCCTGAGCGTATTATCGCGACTTTAAATCGAGATAATAAGTATCAGCCGATGGTCGCATTTGATTTTGATCCAGACACTCAATACCGTTTAACGATTAAAGAATGGGATGCGCAGGCTGATTTATTAACCCGCACCTATAAAATTGTCTTTTCGATGCCGATACCGGCTAATACCAATATCCTTCCGGGCATGACAGGCATTGTATATGCCGATATGAATCAAGTGTTACAGCAAAGCTATGTTAAAAATAAAGTAATCATTGTACCGGTGGTTGCGGTATTTTCCGATCAAGGGGAGGCACTGAGTGATAACAAGCGTTATGTTTGGCAAGTTATTGATGATATGAGTATTAAAAAAGTGGCCGTTGAAGTGGGCGAAATTAATGGTCAAGGTATCGTTGTGTTAAGTGGTTTAACTGGCGGTGAAAAAATTGTCGGTGCCGGGGTTCACTATCTTCAAGAGGGCATGACGGTCCGTGCTTGGCAGCGTGAGAGAGGTTTGTAATGGATATCGCCAAGATTTCGATTAACCATAAAGTCGTTTGTTGGATGTTCAGCCTGATTTTGTTGGTTGGCGGCTTTGTTTCGTATTTGGGGCTTGGTCAGCTTGAAGATCCTGAATTTACGCTAAAGAAAGCGATGATTGTGACCGCCTATCCTGGCGCAAGTCCAGAGCAAGTTGAAGAGGAAGTGACTTACCCCATTGAGAATGCATTACAGCAATTAGCCTATGTTGATTTCGTCACTTCGGTATCATCTCCCGGCATGTCGCAGATTGTTGTTGAAATGAAGAGTACTTACCGTAAGGAAGAATTACGACAAATATGGGATGAGTTACGCCGTAAGGTCAATGATCTCAGTGGCCATTTACCACAAGGAGTACTACCACCCAAAGTCGTCGATGATTTTGGTGATGTTTATGGTGTGTTACTTGCGGTCACCGGTCAAGGTTTTGCCTACGATGAGTTAAAAGATTATGTTGATTATTTACGCCGTGAATTGGTGTTAGTTGACGGGGTCGGTAAGGTGAGTATTGCTGGTCAACAAAGAGAACAAATTGTGGTTGAAATATCGCGCCATAAACTGGTTGCACTGGGGATCCCGCAACAACGTATTTTTCAATTGTTGCAAACCCAAAATACTGTCTCCAATGCTGGACGAATTAAGGTTGAACAAGAAAACATTCGTTTTTATTCCACCGGCGAATTCCAAGATGTCAGTGAACTCGAATCATTAATTATTTCTAATCCCGGTAGTAACAAGTTAATTTATCTCGGCGATGTTGCAAGCGTTAGTCGTGGCTATGCTGAGATTCCTAGTCATATTATTAATTATGATCAACAGCAATCATTGTTGATTGGGGTTTCATTTAGTAGTGGGGTCAATGTTGTTGATATTGGCAAAAAACTTGACCGACGATTGGCAGAACTCGAGTATTTTAAACCATTAGGGATTGAAATTAACGCGGTATATGATCAACCTAAAGAAGTGGAAAAGTCGGTCAATAGTTTTATTTTGAGTCTGGTTGAAGCCGTTGCTATCGTTATTATTGTGTTATTTATTTTCATGGGAGTACGCAGTGGTTTACTCATTGGTGGCATCCTATTAATCACTGTTTTCGGTACGTTTATTTTCATGAATATGATGGCGATTGATTTACAACGTATTTCTTTAGGGGCACTTATTATTGCTTTAGGGATGTTAGTTGATAATGCAATTGTCGTGACCGAAGGTATTTTAATTGGCATGCGTAAAGGCCGCACTAAAGCACAAGCCGCGAGCGATATTGTGAAGCAAACAAAATGGCCACTATTAGGCGCGACGGTGATTGCTATTGTCGCCTTTGCACCCATTGGTTTGTCGTCTGATTCCACTGGTGAGTTTGCAGGTAGTTTATTTTGGGTATTATTGATTTCATTATTATTGAGCTGGGTAACAGCCATTACATTAACGCCATTTTTTGCAAGCTTACTTTTTAATGATAAAGACGTCATTAATGACAGTGAGTCAGACCCTTATCGTGGCGTGATCTTTACCGCATACCGAGCACTACTTGAGTTTTGTATGCATTATCGGAAAACAATGTTGGTGTCACTGACATTAATGTTGTTGGGGGCCGTTGTGGGATTTGGCATGGTGAAGCAATCATTTTTTCCTGCGTCAAACACCCCAATGTTTTATGTCGACTTATGGCGTTATCAAGGTTCTGATATCCATGAAACTCAAAAAGATATTGAGAAATTACAACGATTTTTAGCGCAGCAGTCAGGGGTTGAGCAAGTGACCTCAACGGTAGGTAAGGGAGCGTTAAGGTTTATGTTGACCTACGCACCACAAAAATCCTATGAAGCCTATGGTCAATTAATTGTGCGAGCTCAAGACACCGAAGTTCAACAAACCATCATGAAGGCGACTCGGGAATATGCTGCTAATAATTTCCCCGATGCGGTAATAAAGATCAAACCGATGGAGATTGGACCGGCGACTGACTCTAAAATCGAAGTGCGTTTCTCCGGGCCTAACCCGGATAAATTACGTCAAATCGCCTTGCAAACACAAGAGATTATGACTCAAGATGGCACTATTTTTAATATTAGAAATGATTGGCGTCAACGGACTAAAATAATTCGTCCACAATTTAATGAGGCGATGGGCCGTCGAGTTGGCATTACTAAGTCCGATCTGGATCAACTATTATTAGTGAGTTTTTCGGGTAAAACCGTCGGTTTATATCGTGATGGTACGCAAATGTTACCTATTGTAGCTAGGCCGCCAGCGGCTGAGCGCTTAACCATCGATAGCTTGCATGCTTTACAAATTTACAGTTCAACCCTCAATCGTTATATTCCGATTTCACAGGTTGTTAACCGTTTTGATACCGAGTGGGAAGATTCACTGATTATGCGTCGAGACCGTAAACGTACGATTACGGTCAAAGCTGATCACGATATGCTCGGCGACAGTACGGCTGCTAAAGCGCTAAGTCGAGTGCGTGATAAAATAGAAGCGATTGAACTGCCTAAAGGTTATTCATTAGAATGGGGTGGCGAGTATGAATCTTCAACCAAAGCCCAAAAAGCCTTGATTGGTGGGATGCCAGTTGGCTATTTAATCATGTTTATGATCACCGTGTTGTTATTCAACTCGATTAAAGGTCCATTGGTGATTTGGGCGACTGTACCGTTAGCCATTATCGGGGTCAGTTTTGGGTTATTAGTGATGGGAGCCCCTTTCAGCTTTATGGCGTTATTGGGATTACTGAGCTTATCAGGCATGCTAATTAAAAATGGTATTGTGTTATTGGATCAAATTAACATTGAATTAGCCTCTGGTATTGACCCGTATCAAGCGATATATAACTCTGGAGTTAGCCGTGTTCGTCCGGTGGCGATGGCAGCTATTACAACAATATTAGGGATGATCCCGTTATTGTTTGATGCATTTTTCCAGTCAATGGCGGTTACCATTATGTTTGGGTTAGGCTTTGCCACTATCCTTACGTTAGTTGTTGTGCCAGTGTTATATGCGATGATCCATGGGATTAAATACCATAAGGTCTGAATGTATTAATAACGATTAGACATAAAAAACCACCGATATCGGTGGTTTTTTTTATGCGTGGCTAATGGTTAAAATTTAACTGAATCTTTTAACGCTTGCGCTTTATCGGTATTTTCCCATGGGAATTCAGGACGTCCAAAATGACCATATGCTGCAGTCGCTTGATACATTGGACGATTTAGATTTAGCATCTCGATTAAACCGTATGGACGTAAGTCGAAATTTTCACGAACCAGTTCAATTAAGACTTGCTCACTGACTTTACCAGTACCGAACGTTTCAATGCTGATTGACGTTGGATCTGCCACACCAATCGCATAAGACAACTGCAGTTCACAACGATCAGCAAGACCAGCCGCTACAATATTTTTAGCGACATAACGTGCTGCATAAGCGGCACTACGATCAACTTTTGATGGATCTTTACCTGAGAAAGCACCACCACCATGTCGCGCCATACCGCCATAAGTATCAACAATAATTTTTCGACCCGTTAAACCACAGTCGCCCATTGGACCACCAATCACGAAGCGGCCCGTTGGATTAATAAAGAACTTAGTATCTTTCGTTAACCATTTTTCCGGTAACACCGGCTTGATGATTGTTTCCATCACACCTTCAATTAGGTCATCTTGCGCAATTGAATCACAATGTTGCGTTGATAATACGACCGCATCAATACCAGTAATAATGCCATTCTCATAGGCAAAGGTTACTTGAGATTTGGCGTCTGGACGTAACCAAGGCAATGTACCATTTTTTCTGACTTGTGCTTGGCGTTTAACTAAACGGTGAGCGTAAGTAATTGGGGCAGGCATTAATTCTTCAGTTTCATTGGACGCGTAACCAAACATTAAGCCTTGGTCACCAGCACCCATTTCGCGAGGATCGCTACGATCAACACCTTGGTTGATGTCTGGTGATTGCTTACCAATGGCATTTAAGACAGCACAAGAATCAGCATCAAAGCCCATATCAGAATTGGTATAGCCAATATCTCTAACGGTTTTACGAGTGATTTCTTCAATATCTACCCAAGCAGAGGTGGTTATTTCGCCACCAACCATGACCATACCGGTCTTTACATAGGTTTCACAAGCAACACGCGCTTTAGGATCTTGCTCTAGAATAGCATCCAATACAGCATCTGAAATTTGATCTGCAATTTTATCTGGGTGCCCTTCAGAAACAGATTCTGAAGTGAATAAGTGTTGTGCCATAATTAATAGCCCTTTCATTAAAAGATGTTTTTACGTCCAGACGGCTATTGTAATGTATTTTAGACCTTAATAGAAAGCTAATTATTAGCGAAACCACCACACAAATGAAAAAATTTGCAGCCCGTCATGAAAAATTAATCGTTGAACGTGACTAGTACTAATATATTGATAAATTATTACGGTTAGTTCTATCTGCGTATTTAGGCTATATTGGTTAAAGTTATTGTCAAATTTGCCGATTAATTAGTATAAGGATTTAAATTGTCGGAGTTTAAAGATGGTCAGTCAAGACTTGATATATTCAGTGTTACCTAGGCACACCGGTCAGGTTGAACACAAAAATCGGATGGTCGAAAAAGTGGTTAGGCGTTCATCATTAAAAGCCATCGATGAGCATGAGTCATCAAGCCAAGATGTCGTTGTCACTCGAAAAGAACGGCGAGGTGATCGTCGCACTAAAGATCGTCGTCAAGTTGAAATTGACACCGGCACACCAACGAGCAGTACTGACCGTAGCGACGATAATGAAGATAACCATAGTCTTGATGTGTTCGTATAAACACTAATCGTTACATTTTTAGCGCAGAGATATTTGCAACTGATTAATAAAAGAGTCAAAATAAATTTTTGAGCGGTGCAAGGTATCTTTAGTGACTAACAAATCTTATGAGCATTTTAGTTGGTTCTTTTCTTTCTTTGTTTTTGTCATTGGCATATTTAGCACCGTCACGGTGGTATCCGGTGATAGTAGTGGTCGAGTCAACTTACTTTATCTTATTCTATTATATGTATTATTCCCGATTGTTTCATTAATCAGTTTGTTGTTTTTTTCTGTGTTCAAAAGTCAATCTTCGGCGGCTAGTGCGTTCTTTCTCGCGCCAATTTGGCCAAGGCAGTGGCAAGCGGCTTTATTAGAACTTAAACGTGAAAAGCTATTTAAATTCTGGTTGCTTAATCAGACCCAAAAGCTGATGCTGGCATTTACGCTAGGCTGTAGTTTGTCTTTTATCATTGTTTTATTATTTAACGATCTCTATTTTGTGTGGCGCAGCACGCTGTTAAGCGCTGAGCATATCTTCCCGATATTGAATGCTATCGCATTGCCTTGGTTCTTTGTTGATTCCGCCCAACCGGTGCTTGAATTATTAATTGACACCCAAGATTCACGATTAACTCATGACGTCAACCAAGCAACAAATTATGGTGCTTGGTGGCAGTTTATCCTAGCAGCTCAATTATTTTATGGTATTTTACCAAGGAGTTTGTTATTTGCTACGTCTTATTATCGATTTAAAAATCAGTTAAAAAATATTACAAATCACGGCGAGACATTGCTCTCGCCGTTAATTAATCAGTCACCGGCAGTGCCGCAATTATCGCCCATTGTCAGTACGACTGAGTTGACTCAATACTGCTTGGTCATCTGGGCTGATTTTCCTAAAGCATTAGAGCAGCTTATCGTTAATCAATATGGAACACCAATGAACACTTATCATGTCGGTCCCCATGGTGAGATGAGTGAAGAGTTAGCGGCAGAACAAGACACATCAATGAAATTAGTTATTGTCGCTTCCTGGGAGCCGCCAATGGGTGAATTGCAGGATTTCTTGCAACTAGGCCATGGTTATTTAATGCCTTTAGATTGGCAGCAACAGAGATTTAACCCCATTACTGACCTTCATTTAGATGAGTGGCGTAGGTTTTGTCATCAGCTCAAGGATTGGACGTTACTACAACCTAAGGATCTATTATGAAACCAAGTTTTGCGGTGGTCGGTCATCCCAATAAAGGCAAATCATCGGTGGTCTCCACATTAGCCCGAGATGATCGGGTTGCGGTTTCAATGCAAAGTGGCACCACCGTGGTAGCCGAAGCATTCGATATTAGTGTCGGTCAGTCGAGCTATCAACTGATTGATACCCCCGGATTTCAGCGACCAAGAAAAGTGTTAGCTTGGCTTAATCAAATCAATGTCTCTGCTGATAAGCGCAGCGAGCGGATTAGAGAGTTTATTAAAGATCCTCAGTGTACGAGACAGTTTAAAGATGAAATAGAATTATTGCGCCCGATTATGGCGGGTGCAGCTATTTTGTATGTGGTTGATGGTTCTAGGCCTTATAGCGCTGAATATGAGGCTGAAATGGAAATATTGCGTTGGACTGGCCAGCCAAGTATGGCGCTCATCAATCCAATTGAAAATCATGATTATGTTGATAATTGGCAAAATGCTTTATTACAATATTTTAAAGTGGTGCGAGTATTTGATGCCGTTACTGCTGATTTAAATCATCATATTGAATTATTAGAAGCTTTTGCTCATATTCATCAACCTTGGTCTGAGTCGTTAAAAAAATTGGTGGTGGAATTTAACTCTGAAGTGGTTCGGCAGCGTCAACGTAGTTGCCAGCTGTGTGCTCAGTTGTTGGAAGATTTAACCGGCTATCAACTGAGTCAAAAAGTAGTGACCAAAACTCAGGCGCAATCGTTACAACTATTGCTAGAACAACGTTATTATCAATGGATGCGGCAAAGAGAAATGAAAGCCCATGATCAATTACAGAGTATTTTTAGGCACTATCAACTGGATCGTGTTAACCATGAATTGACTCTACCTGACGATTTATTTGATACCGACAAATGGTATGGCTGGGGTTTAGATCGTCGTCAACTAACCACAGTTGCCGGTATTGCTGGGGCGACAGCAGGTTCGGTCATAGATATGGCTGTGGCTGGTCATTCTTTGTTATTGGGGGCTTTGGGGGGAGGAATTATCGGTTCTTCAGCCGCTTGGTTTGGGGCTGATAAATTAGCTAATCATAAAGTTAAAGGTGTTCCGATGGGAGGCTTTGAAGCAAGGCAAGGACCGATCGACAACAAAAATTTTCCCTATGTTGTGTTAGGGCGATTATTGTTTGTTTATCGAGCCTTGCTCAGTCGAAATCATGCCCAGCGTAATGAGCTTATCGTGGAAGAATTACGAATTAGTCAATTGTTAGAACAGCTCAATACCACTGAGAAAAAAGATATTTATTTGGCTCTCGATCGCTTGAGTCGTCACAAAAATGTGCCAGACCTAGCACTAGTGATAGAGCCATTGTTTACATTAGCTTAAGTTGGTCTAAATGAGAGTCATTAGTTGTTATTTTTTGTCGCCAACTCTTTTTCTAAGCTTTGGCACATATCTAGTGCAGGCATAATACTTTCTGGCGAACCAATTTGTTTTGCTGGTACGCCGGCCACAGTGGTGTGGGCTTTGACGGGTTTTAATACCACGCTACCAGCACCAATTTTGGCGCCTTGGCCGATCTCGATATTGCCTAATATTTTTGAGCCTGCGCCGATTAACACACCGGCTCGGACCTTAGGATGGCGATCGCCGCTTTCTTTACCGGTGCCGCCTAGCGTGACGCCTTGTAAAATAGAGACATTATCCTCAACCACTGAAGTTTCCCCGATGACGATGCCATTGGCATGATCTAACATCACGCCTTTGCCGATAACTGCAGCAGGGTGAATATCGACATCGAAGATTTGAGAAATTCTACTTTGAAGATATAAAGCTACTTGTTGGCGGTCATTAAGCCAGAGTTGATGGGCGATGCGATAACCTTGCAGGGCCATAAAGCCTTTCAAATAAAGCAGCACCTCTGGGTAACCCGAAATAGCAGGATCACGTTCACACACCGCTTGAATATCGCGACTAGCATCATTTACAATTGAAGGTGATCGCGATAGTTCTTGATTAAACAACTGCTCAAGTTGCTGCAAAGGAATATAAACATCAAACAGCTTACTGGCTAAAATGTTACTTAATGCCGCAGCCAATGACGGTTGATCGATTAAATGACTACGATAGAGATTAGTCAAAAGGGGCTCTTGCTCTATCGTATGGTTGGCTTGCTCAACAATTTTTTGCCAAAATGATTCAATATTCATATTTTCGAATATAAAAGGGATAGTTAAGCCTACTGTGCCACGATGAAAAATTAAGGGCAAGATTTTTTAACTATATATTATGCAACTTTATGTATATCGAGCTCTCGCTATTTACATCGATTCGACATCGGCAACCATTAATTGGTCCTGGGCTAAATCGAACGTTAATCCTGATAATTGAACATTAAACCATTGTAAAAATAGGTTAAGGTTTGGTTGAGTTGGCGCATGATCTAAAAATTCATCCCAGACACTTAATTCACTTTGCCAAATGGTTAAATAATGTTGGCTAATAATTTCAGTGATTAAGACGTCAATTGGCAGTTCATTTTCTGGTTCATCTAGTAAATAACTACTTGATTCACTCTGGAACTCAATGAGGCTTGGTAGCTCTTCATTAGTAAAGGTGGTGATCCAATCTAACATCGGTTGTTGCGGGGTAATAACGAGGGAAATTCGATTAAGTAGTTTCATAGTGTCGATCCAATAGCAATTTGGGCTGATCCTGAATTAATTGCCATAAAAAAGCAAGGTTATCCTTGCTCTAATTGCTTTATACGCTGGTTCGCTTGCTGTAAGGCAATTCGATTAGTCGCCATATCCGTGACATCGTAAATAATTAAACTAATTTGTTCGACTACGCCGGTTAATGACATTAAGGGAATAATGGTGATGTTTTGATACATAAATTCCACGCGGCCGGTGATCGGGCGGTAGTTTTTAAATGGGAACAAATAATCCCGTTGTTCCCAGGTGATAAACGATTGGTTTTGAATTGTTTTTACTGATTCAATTTTCCGTTGAAACCATTTTTTTGGTAACTGAGGGAACAGTTCAAAAATATTTTTATTTTTAGCATCACTGGCATCGATATTACTATGATGCTCCATAAATCCATTCCAGATTTTTATGTTGTAATCGTTATCGATAACAACCATGCCGGCATCAATGTTATTAATTAGGCTAGCCATCCAATGAAATTCTTTAAAGTTTGATCCGCTCATGTCATTTCTCGTCCAGCAAGTAAATAATTTTGTTATTGAAGGTTTTTAATGATTGTTGAGTAATTAATATTAATAAATCACATTTAAAGTCATGGTCTTCGATAACGTAGTTAATTTCGATCGCTAAGATCTCTTGCCAATTTCTAACTTCTGAATTGATAATATCATTAACATTACGGTGTAATCCTAATAATTCCGGATGGGACTGACTAAAGGATAAATCCAGTTGATCTGAAATCCCTTTCAAAAACGCGCCGATTAATATGTTAGATAAATCAACCAACATTTCGCGTTCGGCTGCGTCATTGACTTCACCCTCGTACTTCATTAATTTTGCTAACTCATCTAATGACGAATCATAAAACAAGATTAACGCTTCTCCTGAAATCCCTGAACCAATAAATCCTTGGCAGACCGCAGATATCCCTTGGTTTTCCTCGGTTGCTTTTAGCATCATGTGCAGTTCACTACTGGCTAAAATATTGACATTTGGGATCGGTAATTGAACCTTAACCCCTAGTACTCGGGCTAATAAGTCACCAGCTCGACCCATTGCCACGTTAGCGACTTCTTGATAAGGGTCTAGATGGAGTAATTTGTCCTCCGAAACACGTAATCGGGAGTCATCGTCCTCAATTTTTATCTCATTGAGGATTTCGTTGGCAATAAGGTCTTCATCTCGCAGCACACCGTAATTACGAAGAATTTCTTTAACTTTGCTTTTACTGGTTGGTTTCTTAATGAAATCTAAAGCACCATATGCTTTAACACGTTTATGAGCCTCAGGTTGAATATCCCCAGAGACCACAATGGTTAAGGTGGGTAAGTCTTGTTCTGAAATGATTTTAAGGGTGCCATAACCGTCGAGCACTGGCATATTGAGGTCGAGAAAGAGGATGTCGGCTTTACCCGCTTTTATCGCCGTAATTGCTTCTTCGCCATTTTCGGCAAAGGAGATGCAAACATCCCAATTGTCGGGAAGGGCACGTACCATTTGTTTTCTGGCAAAACTGGAATCATCACAAATTAAAATAGGTATTGTCATTCAGGCTGGTCCATAGCTCACTATTACTGTTTATATATAGCTATTAAATACCAAATTTGGTTATTTAGGAATCATTAAAATCAATTTTTCATGAAAAAGGAAAGCGAGCAGCTTTCCTTTTGATAAATTTATGACCAATTGCCACTACTTTTCTTTTTCTTTTTTGGTAAAAAGGTTAATGCGATACCAAATAAAATACTAAAGCCGACCAGCACACCACCATTAATCAACCATTGCATTCTGATATGAGCATCTTCACCTTCGAGTTTCGATAACGCTAAACGCTCTGAATTTTTGGCTTGTATTAATTCATCGCTTGATTGTTTTAGAGACTGCTCTAAATTTGCGACTTTTGCTAATGCTTGCTCTAAACTATTAGACGAAGAGCTTGCTTGTTGCTCGATAGCGCTAAGCTTATCTTGTAAATTGTCATAACGTACCCTTAAACTGTTTTTTGATGAGGTAAAAGATGACTTAACCCAGCCAGTACGGCCTTTAGGATCTTTAATTTTATTAAATTGACCGTCGTCAGATTGTTTAAGAATTTCAATTGGCGTACCAGCGGTTAAGCTACCTAAAATTTTGAAATTGGTGCCAGGGCCACTGTGGAAAAAGATGTAAATATTATCACTAATATGACCTGAAGCGGCATAGAGGCTACCAGAGCATAGTAAGGTCATTACTATCGCGAAACGAGAAAAGAATTTAAGCATTGTGGATCCTATATTTTGAGCGTGACTTATCCTATTATGTTGCAACAATTACTGCAATATATAAGGTCTGTTTTTATTGGAATTTTAATGAATTTATGGCTGTCGTTAGTATTACAGGGTAAAAAGTCCGTTCAGTAATTGCTCAACGGACTTTTGTTTTACCTTTGTACCTATTTATTAGTGGAGTCGGCGATCAACGGTTAGGACATTTTGATAGCGACCGACATCGGTTTGAATGATGTTTTGACCACCATAAATTTCACCATCTTTAATGCCTGTGATTTGAGCACTTACATTATCATCGGCTGTTATGGTCACCGTATTATTATCTCGATTCCAAAAGCCTCGAACATTCGCGGATTTTGAGGCCAGTTTGTTCTTACTGAGTTCACCAATATCATAAAAATCTAGATTTTTGACTGGCAGATCAATAAACATGTTATAGCGTTCGGCTACCGCATTTAACCAATCGAATTGCAGCGTTGCACCATCACGGTAATTTTTCAAATTCGAGATATGGAAATAATGAGGATATGACTTATATGACAACATATGACGAACCGCGTTTATTGCTTGTTGTTCAAGAATTTGTTGATAAGTTAATGGCTGACAAATGGCGGCCGGATCAACACAAGGGTCAATGCCTCGTTCAATAAATGACTCATGATAAATATAATTATATTCGTCAGTTAAGGCCTCAGGCGTTGTCACGTTATAAAAGACCGAAGTCGGGTAACGTGGTAACATTAATATACTGGTATTAGGGATATAAGCGACTTGGTCCTGATTAACTTGCGAAGTATCAGAAGCCATGTACTTGATGCCAAGATCTTCAATAACATCCATTAAGTCAAGGTTACGACCTTGTGGGTACGGAATATACACGGGTGATGGAACATTTGAACTTTCAGTATCTTCTAACCCTGAATGATTACCAGTGACCAGAGTTTGAGCACCTATTTCAAAACCAGGTAAGTCCATTTGTTGCCATACACGTAAGTTTTCTGCTATTTCATGCTTCGCAATGGCATAAGTTGCTCCAGAACTGGTATACATATCACGATGAGTTAAGGTGTGGTTTAAAAAGCGAAACTGATTTTTTGTCTCAAGAATTGCGGTAACTAAATCATCTTCACTTCCCATGTAGTGCACGTCAAGTTTAGGCTGTCGTCGAGAACCAGCTTCACTGGTAAAAATTTTAGTCGTGATATTATTAGTGCCAATAAAAATTAACCCTAATTTAGTGGCGTTAGTTGTTTGCCAATGATTAACAAGAGGTGTGATATCTGCGGTGATAGACCCCCACTGTTCTTGATAGTTGACACAATGATTTTTTTTAAAATCGCCGCCAGGATGACGCCAATTTGATATAGCATCTTTACGGTACCATGTTGCATTACTGTCCCACGTCTTGTTTGTGAGACAAATTTTACCGCGGCCTCTGAAAAAGAAGCCATACCATTTTTTTTTCGTCACCAATTTCAAAATGGCTTGAACGACCGTGGTGTCTTTTTCGACATCAAAATTAAATAAGGCGCGGCGTTTGGCAAACCGACTGTGCTTAACTTTAGCAATACGACGTTGAACGTGAGTATGGTGCGGTGTTCTTGTTGATAAATAGGTATCGTTAGTTGCACCGATTGATACTTGTCGATTAGTTGGTAATGTTGCGTAACCCCCATTAAAGGCAAAATCTAATTTGAAACCAGAAAAATTAGGGTGCTGTTGAGTAAATAAATATTGAGATAAAGCTGTATTGTGAATGCTAGCGGCTGAATTGCGATACTCATTACTGATATGGTTTTCATTGGTTACTGGATCCCAAAGTGCATCGGCGGCAAATAAGTCATCAACATGAGCGGCTAAATAAATTTTCCTGCCACCAATAAAGACCCCTTGAGTCGCGTAATTTACAAATTCATAATTTAAAATTTGTGAATATAATAAATAACTTGCATTAGCAATGGTTGATAAAAGAACCTTTCGGCCATCAGGGTAGGTTATTTCAGATATCATGGTCTTGTTCGTGGCACTGTCTTTTAATAACGGGACAACCACTGGACCTTGAGGATCATTACTTGGGTCAACCGCAACTGCATAGTCATTAATCGCTAATGGCGTTTGCTTGTTAACGTATTCATAAAACTCACCTTGCCCTACCGGAACTTGCCAGTCAGCAGAAAAGGAGGTGCCTTCGACCAGTGTTGTTAGATCCATTCCATAATCTAAATCGTAATTTTGACGATAATATTCCCCCGAGACAGGGTAGCCAGAAATAACAGATTCTCTGACATTAAAATCACGTTCATACTGATGAAGTAATTTCCATTCTTGCAGGGTTAATGCTGAATCTTGATAATTATTAGGACCTTCATAATGCATGAACGTATCAGTTAGGATAATGCCGTTATAATTCCCTTTATTATCGGTAATCAGCATATCCTTGGTTAATGCTGTTTGACTGGCATCTAACACATCATAAGGAACACCCATATCATCGAGTATATCATC
>SPKZ01012362.1_pt1 | contig 48274 bp, 35 predicted proteins | sample 2456571 | NCBI WGS metagenome assembly SPKZ01 (sample SAMN11192286, study PRJNA482655) | marine metagenome | biome: ENVO:00000447; feature: ENVO:00000244|ENVO:00000211|ENVO:00000569|ENVO:00002023; material: ENVO:00002151; isolation source: ocean water from marine abyssalpelagic zone ...
GACGTTGGTAGGCCGATTCAGTCGGAAAATGCTAGCTCATGGGTTAGGTATGCTTGCTAACGTTAAGCTAAATAATAAGCCGCTACAACTTGAGCATGTGATATGTGTTTAAGTCGCGCACGGCGTAAGGGTAAGTAATTTATTACCCACCCTTATCTTTTTCAATAAATACTGTTACCAACTTATATTTTTTCTGGCTATGCGACCTTATCGGCCAAGATAAATAACTCTGCAAAAATAAAGCATCCCTGCTCGGTAGAGCTTAATACCAATTGAAGTAATAAATTGATGGCAACTGCGCATGCTACTAAGGTACTAAATAAAAAATTCTTTGTTTACGCTAGTGTATAGAGACAAAAAGTCTATTGAAAAGCTTGGATTATTTCCCTCACATAGATGAATCACTATTAAACCGCACTAAATAAGCAGGAAAATCGTATGCTCCAGAAGAAAACAACGTTAAAGGGTAAAACCGCCCTTATTACCGGTTCCACTAGTGGTATTGGTTTAGCCACAGCTCATGTTTTAGCCGAACAAGGTATTAACTTGGTATTACATGGTTTGATGGATGAAAACGAAGGAATTGCTTTAGCTGAAGAATTTTCCGCTACATACCAGATAAAAGCTTTATTTGATGGTGCCAATTTAATGGACACCAATGCTATTACAGCCTTTATGGAACGTGCCATTGAGATCATGGGATCTATTGATATTTTGGTTAACAACGCCGGTATTCAGCATACCGAGGGAGTAGATACTTTTCCAACAAGCAAATGGAACGCTATTATCGCGATCAACTTAACCGCTGCTTTTCATACTATACAAAAATCATTACAAAGTATGAAAGCCAATGGCTGGGGTCGTATTATCAACGTAGCCTCTGTACATGGATTGGTTGCCTCGTTAAATAAATCCGCTTATGTTGCGGCAAAGCACGGCATTGTCGGATTAACCAAAGCAGTTGCCCTTGAGTGCGCCGAACAAGGTATAACGGCTAACGCGATCTGTCCAGGTTGGGTTGATACCCCGCTTATCAACAATCAAATTGCCGAGGTAGCCAAACGTGAAAACGTTGAATTTGAACAAGCTAAATATAACCTGATAACCGCTAAACAAGCCTTACCTGAAATGATGGACCCACGCCAAATTGGTGAATTCATCTTATTTCTGTGCAGTGACACTGCGCGCAGTATCACTGGTGCTTCTTTGCCGATGGATGGCGCGTGGACAGCACAATAACCACTCATTCATTGAATGATGCCGTTTTAATATATTGCACATAAATAGACTAAATTAGCTAACCATAAAAGTCTCACGGTACACTGCCGTAAGGCTTTATTTTTATTAGGGAAATAACATGACTATAACATCAGGTGAGAAAATTCGCCGACAAGTAATGGGCGATGAATTTGTTGATCGCGCTTTAAGCAATGCTGATGATTTCACTCAACCGATGCAAGATTACATCAACGAACACGGCTGGGGATCAACATGGCAAAGAGACGGCTTAGATCGTAAAACGCGTAGTTTAATAACAATTGCCATGTTAGCCGCATTAAAAGCGCCACAGGAGCTAAAAGGTCACATTCGCGGTGCACTCAATAATGGCGCCACCAAAGAAGAAATTCGTGAAGTACTATTACACAGCGCCGTTTATTGTGGAGCCCCGGCAGCACAAGAAGCTTTTAGAGCGGCTAAAGAAGTATTATAATAGTTAGCAATTATACTCATGCCACTTCAAGAGGCAGCTGCAGAGGTGACACGAGTATGGGTATATAATCAAGCGCTCTCTTTAAGGTGGTATAAATGAAAATTTATGGTGATATACAATCAGGCAATTGTTATAAAATAAAACTATTGTGCTCATTATTACAAATAAAGCATGAATGGATTCACCTTGACATATTAGCAGGTGAAACCAAACAAGCGGCGTTTTTAGCAAAGAGTCCTAATGGTAAAATACCTCTGCTAGAATTAGCTGACGGACGTTATTTGTCTGAATCAAATGCCATCGTCAATTTTCTCGCTGCAGGTTCATCACTACTACCCTCTGACACATTCGATTTAGCCAAAGTACAACAATGGCAATTTTTTGAACAATACAGCCACGAGCCATACATTGCAGTAGCGCGTTTTATTGCTAAATATCTAGGTTTACCGGACGATCGACGAGCCGAGTATGAAGCGACGCATCAAGGTGGCCATAAAGCCTTAGCAGTGATGGCAGAGCAATTATCGCAAACGCCTTATTTAGTCGGCGCGCAGCTCACCACTGCTGATATTGTCTTATATGCTTATACTCATGTTGCAGCAGATGGTGGCTTTGATCTTAGTAAGTACCCAGTAATATTAGCTTGGCTGAGTAAAATAGAAAACACACCTCATTATATGGCTATGTCTAATACCAAATAAAATAATTACTATGAGCGGATAAACTCACCGATCAATCGATAGGTTTCGTCACATTCACTTTTAACCAAACTATCAAGCAACATGTAGGCGTGGATCATACCATCAAAAGAATGTTGCGCTACTTTAACGCCTACTTCTTTTAACGCCTGAGCGTAGGCAATGCTTTCATCTCTAAGCGGATCACAACCGGCGGTGAAAATAAGGGTTTTTGGCATACTTATCGCCATTGGCATAAACAATGGCGATGCCTGTTTACTCACTTCATTGCCTTGAAAATAGCTGTTAAAGTACCAAACCATTTTTTCTTTTTCTAATAAAAACCCTGTGCCGTTTTCTTCTATCGACTTGCTGCTCATAGTGTAATCAACACTAGGGTAAACAAGAACTTGTTTATCAATATTAACCGTCAAATTACCGATATTTTTACTCGCCAATGTTGTACAAATAGCGGCGCCGGCACTGTCGCCAGCGATAATTAATTGCTGATTAAAATTTACCCCTGATAAAACATCTTGATAATGCTCTAATGCATACTGACAATCGTCAACGCCTGCTGGGTATGGAAATTCAGGGGCTAGTCGATACTCAACCGCAATAACAACACAATTTCCGGCTTCGGCTATTTTCCGGCTAATAGTGTCATATATAGCAATGTTGCCACACATATGACCTCCACCATGATAATGAATAACCACAGGTAAGGCTTGTTCCGGAGCAGGGCTATATACTCTAACGGCAATAGTGTGGGTTGGGGTAGAAAAAGCATTTTCTTGGACAAAAGCTAATTCCGGCCCTTCACCAATAAATACACTCAATTTAGCAATATTTTCACGTACTAAATCTGGGCTAAGTTGTATGCCATTTTCTTTCGCTTGTTTGGCCGCTGCATTTGCTAGCTCAATAAATTCATTAAGCTTATCTGATATTATGCCTCGCATGATGACTCCTTTTGTTTAGACACTGGCTTTACTTTTAAGGCCTTACAGTTTGCAGTTTCCGGCAAAAAGAAGCTACCAATAAAAAAGGTACTACTAACCACAGTGATTAAAGTAAAAGCGCTAGTAAAATCACCTTGGTTGATATCCACTAGTCGACCAAAGCTCCAAAGCACTATCGTCGCAATGAAATAGCTGATTGAATAAAACAAACTGAACACCACTGTGATTCTTTCCCCGGTCATGTTAGGCAGTTCGTGCGGAATAGTTACCAAGGCAGTTATCGGAAAAAAGATAAAAAAACCTAATACCATAGCGCAAATAGTTTGCAGCCATTCAGTGTTGCCAAAAGACAAACCTAACACGGTTAAAATAATCACTAAACCTGACCAACGTATTACCGGCACGCGCGCGATAAACTTTTTACTGTAAACAATGCCTGCTAGCGTACCAATAATACCCGAGGCAATAACGAGTGCACTTTGGCTAATACCGGCTTTAGGGTAAAAGGTAAATAAACAGATATAAAAGGCTAGAATTCCTGAATAGGTTAACGCGTAAATCCAGTTAAATTTATCTTTCAAACCGTCCATATAAGAGTAACTTACTGGCGGTGTTTCATCTTGTTTAGTCGCGGTATTCGTTTCCTTATTTTTCACTAATAACCAAGCAACACTTAACAAAACACTCACTAAAGAAAACATCAATAAGGTATTTTGCCAGCTACCTGTTAATGAATTGAAATTACTCATTTGCCATAGAATAATACCGGTACCCACATTAAAGGCTACCGCGTTAATACCATTGATTGTCGGGCGTTCTTCCGGGGTAAACCACGCCATCACAATGGGATTAAAGTAAACGATCATAAATGCGCCACCAAGCCCCATTAGAAATCGACTAACGAGTAGTAACTCATAATTGGGCGCTAATGGCGTTAATAACCCGATAGAAATCAACACACCGGAGATAAAAAAAGCCTTTTTCACACCAACTTTTACCGCCAGCCAAGCCGCGATAAAGGTACCAACAATTTTAGCCAAGGTAACTGCACCGCTAATAAAGCTTGCTGAGGCGAGACTATCTATGTGCATGCTGGCCATTATTTGCCCCATACTCGCCGTACCGCCAACCCAAGCCATGGCAAAGAGGGTATAACTAACAAAGACAAGAATTGCCACTAGATATTTATTGCTTATTTCAGGTAGGTTCATTAAAAATATTTCACTATAAATTATCACTTTTAATCAGCTTAACTAAATAAATAACACAATTATGTACTACCTTCGTTCGCTGTGTTTTTTCTCAGCGCATGTTATTGTATTAACTCTCTTATCCAGCAATATTTAACGAGGAATAATCTTTGTTAGTTTGGCTCTCTCTAGATACTTGGCTGATATCTTTACTCTCTATTACCTATTTATTACTACTGTTTGTGGTGGCCTATTGGGGACAAAAAGAAACCAATAAAAAATGGCTTTCTCGCCCCTGGATATATAGTTTATCGTTAGGTGTTAGTTGTACTTCTTGGGCTTTTTACGGCACCGTTGGCCAAGCCGCAACAACCGGTGCTTGGTTAGCACCGGTCTACATTGGCTCTATTTTATGTTTTATACTCGCCTGGCCAATGCTACTTAGAATACTACGTATTACCAAGCAACAAAATTTAACCTCTATCGCAGATTTTATCGCTTGTCGATATGACCGTTCTCCTGCGATTGCAGCAACGGTCACCTTAGTTGCCTTATTAGGTACCATCCCCTATATAGCCCTACAGCTACGTGCCATTAGTAAAAGTTTTGATCTGCTCACTGGTTCGTATCAATCAGGCATCAGTACTACGTTTATCGTCACCCTAGTGTTAATCATTTTCAGTATTTTGTTTGGCGCCAGACAAGCGGCAATAAACAAACAAAGCCAAGGCTTAGTTTTAGCAATCGCCTTTAGTTCTGTGATAAAATTATTCGCACTCACCGCTGTTGGCATATTTGCCACTTTTTTTGTTTTTGATGGTGTTGCCGACTTATTGGCACAATCACAACGCGCAATACCCGAACAGCCAACCAGTAATAGTTACTTTGCCATATCTCAAGCCATACTAGGCATGATAACCATTTTCATTTTGCCCCAACAATATCATATGATGATGATAGAAAATCATCAGGAAAATGAACTAAAAAGTGCTCGCTATCTATACCCATTCTATTTAATTGCGATTAATATTTTTGTGCTACCTATTGCCCTTGCCGGACAAAACTTATTTCCCGGTGGCAATGTTGACGCCGATACCTATGTCATCACTATTCCATTATTTTTACAACATGCTTGGTTGGCTGGGCTCGCCTATATTGGTGGTTTAGCGGCGGCAACAAGTATGGTTATTGTCGCCACTATCGTCTTAAGCACCATGGTAACCACAGAAATAGTTACCCCGTTGGTACTACATTACAATAGTTTTGTCCGCAAACAAAAAACACAACTATCGCATATGTTACTCAATATACGTCGGGTAGCGATTGCCTTACTGTTACTGTTAGCCTTTACTTTTGAGCGGGTAATCAACCAGCAAAACCATTTAGCCACCATAGGTTTACTCTCTTTTGTTTTATTATCACAGTTAGCACCCTTGGTTATTGGTGCGCTATATTGGCGTAAAGCGACCAGAAAGGCAGCGCTAACAGGCTTAACTGTGGGTAGTATTATTTGGCTTTACACCTTGTTATTACCTAGTTTACTGCCTGACTCACTCTGGTTAAACACTGGGCTTTGGGGGTTAAACTGGCTCAAACCTTACGCATTATTTGGCTTTAATTCACTGGATCACATTAGCCATGGGCTACTATTTAGCCTGTTAGCCAACAGCCTATGTTTCATTATTATTTCGCTACTAAGTCAGCGTAGCGTCTCAGAAAAGCTACAGGCAGAATTGTTTATTTATCAGCAACAAGGGGCTTCTGAGCAAAACTTATCGAGTAAAGATTTATATCACTTGTTGCAACGGTTTATTAATAACGATGCCGCTGAAACTTTTCAGCGTGATTATGCCAAACAATTAACCCGCGCCAAGGCACCAGAAAAGTTAATTGACTATACCCGCTTACAGCTTTCCAGTGTACTTGGCTCAGCCTCTACCCGGATGGTAATGAAAGCAGTAACCGCACAACAAACCATGCCATTACAAGACGTGGTGAACATTGTTGATGAGGCCAATAAACTCTTTCACTTTAATCGCGAACTATTACAAGCGGGTGTTGAAAATATCGAGCAAGGCATTAGTGTTATTGATGCCGACATGCGCATCGTTGCTTGGAATAAGCGTTATATTGAGTTACTTGATTACCCGGCTAATATAGTCAGTGTCGGCAAGCCTGTGGCAGAGCTTATTCGCTTTAACGCCGAACGTGGCATTATTATCACTAATAAAAACACTGCCAGTAGTAGCGAAAAAGACGATGACTTTATCAGTCGTCGTCTTAACCATATGCGCCAAGGCAATAATCATTCTCTTCAACGTGAAATGCCCAGTGGCATTGTGCTAGAAATTCGTGGCCAAGCTATGCCTGGCGGTGGTTTTGTTAGCACGTTTTCAGATATAACCACCCATATAGAAGCGGCAAAAGCGTTACAACAAGCCAATGATCATTTAGAGCAAAGAGTCAGCGAACGCACCAGAGAGCTAACCAAAGCAAAGGCCGAAGCCGAAGCCGCCAATACCAGTAAAACTAAATTTTTGGCCGCTGCTAGTCATGACTTAATGCAACCTTTCAATGCTTTATCGCTATTTACCAGCATGCTTAACAAAAAAGTGCAAGGCACTGACTTAGCCGAATTAGCCACTAATATTCAGCATTCATTAAGCGCGGCAGAAAGTTTATTAGCTGATTTAGTTGAAATATCTAGACTTGATAATAGCTCGCAAAAAATTGATATTCACTGTTTTTCAATTGACGACTTACTTGCCCCCTTAGGCAAAGAGTTTTCGCTGTTATCACAACAAGTAGATCTACAGTTTAATTATGTAACTTCTACTTGTGTCGTTGAAACCGACCAAAGGCTACTGCGCCGTATAGTACAAAATTTCTTATCAAACGCCCTAAACTATTGTCCGCAGAAAAATAGCCAAGGCAAGATACTGCTTGGCGTTAAACATAAACAAAAACAGCTAGTTATTGAGGTGTGGGATAATGGCCCCGGCATTGAGTTAGCAGATCAACAAACCATTTTTAAAGAATTTGAGCGCTTAGAACACACTCAAGATAAATCTGGTTTAGGCTTAGGGCTAGCAATTTGTGAGCGTATTGCTAAATTACTACATGTTAAGATTGCGGTAAAATCTACCCGAGGAAAAGGTACCTGTTTTAGTGTCACCTTACCGCGAAGTACGGTGAAAATTGCGCCAAAAGAAGTTATAGAGACTAATTCAGCAAATAAAACTGCCAGTGAGTTTATTGGTCTGCCCATTTTATTAGTTGATAATGAAGCCATCATGCTCAAAGCCATACAGACACAGTTACAAGAATGGGGCTGTAAAGTACTTGCCGTTAGAGACGAAGAAAGCCTAATAGCCTCACTCGCCAACCAAGATATTACCCCAACAATAATTATTTCTGATTATCATTTAGACGATGATAAAAATGGCGTAGATCTAATACAAAAAATATTGTCGCAGCAAGCATGGCAACTGCCCTGCATTATTTGCTCAGCGGATCCTTCCGAGCAAGTGCGCGAGCACACTAATAGCGCGCAATTTTATTTTATGCGCAAACCAATAAAGGCGTTAGCATTGAAAAAACTAATGAAGCAGTTATTGAGGGATTAATAGCAATAATTGCACTGATAATCAGCTCTATTAGTATTAAGCTATAGAAACATTCTCTTGCGGTGCAAGCATTAATTGCTGATATACCAAGCCCGCTTGAGTGCGGTTATAAACGCCTAGTTGCAGTAAAATTGCCGAGACATGTTTTTTTACCGTATTTTCTTTAATCTCTAAAATGCCAGCAATCTGCTTATTTAGCTGACCATCGGCAACCAAAGATAAAACGGTATACTGCTGTGGTGTTAGTTGTGCTAACTGCTGCGCTAATTTTTTATGTTCTTGGGCTAACTTGGCATCATTATTAATCGGCATATTTACTGGCAACCAAATGTCGCCTGCCAGTACAGTATTAATCGCTTTGGCAATGGTTGCTAAATCGACAGACTTAGGAATAAAAGCGGCAGCACCAAAATTAATGGCTTTTTGCATAATCTCTGGATTCTCATCCGATGACACCATAATAACAATTAAATCCGCATGGTTATTTTGCAACTGGGTCAAGCCAGTAAAACCATCATTACCGGGCATATGTAGATCTAAAAAGATAATTTCTAACTCCGGCGAACTATCAATCACGGTAAGTAAATCACTAAAACTCGATGCTTCTTTAATGCTCGCTTCAGGCATACAGTCAACTACCGCTTGCTTTAATGCGGTGCGAAACAACGGATGATCATCAGCAATAACGACTTTAGCTTGATTCATTACAGCAGCCTTTTATATGGTTACAAAACTCTATTCTCGATAAACATGTCGAGAATAACAAGAGTAAGTTGTTTATTATCAAAAAAAGAGCCGGTAAAACCAGCTCTTTTTCTTGTTTTACAATAGTATAACTTTTAGAAAGTATACCCTATGGTAAATGAGACCGTTGAGGGATCACCATAATAGCTAATTAACGTGGTATCGCCACCAAAACCAGGTAACCAATTGCCGTCATCATCTTGACCGCCAGTAAAGTTGTATGTTCCAACCATATACTCTTCATCGGTAATATTTTTCCAATGTAGTGCTGCAGTCCAGTCGCCATCATTGCTATACCAATTGATGCCTAAATTAAGCAGGCCATAAGCATCTTGTGTAAGAATATTACCTACCTCAACAAGATCATATTCGCCACGGTAATAATAGTTAGCATTAGCGACAAAAAAGCCTATCGATGTTTCAATATCATAGGTAACACCAAAGTTTGCGGTGGTATCTGGCGTGTTTGAAACTGTATAGCTATCTGAAAGATCATCATAGCCAGTGCCATTCCAGCTCAGAACTTCAGTAAATTCAGTATCAATGTAACCCAGTGCAAAATTAAAATTTAACTCATCTGTTGCGGCGTATTGTATTTCAAGTTCAAGGCCTATCGCTTCTGATTGACCAATATTACCTAAACGAGAATCTAATATTGCTGGATCTGCATTTGGCACGACACTCTTATATTGACGATCTTTATGTTCGAGTGCGAAAACTGTTGCGTTAACACGTAATTGATCAAACCATTCGCTTTTAATGCCTATTTCTACTGAATCAACTATTTCTGGGTTAACCGCAGGCTCATTTGTTGACGCACGCGGGTTAAAAGTACCTGATTTGAAGCCTTGTGAATAACTAGCAAATACCATCATATCGTCATCAACTTGATACTCAACCCCTACTTTCGGTGTGAAACGTGACCATGTTTTATTACCAGTTAAAACTTCTGTTACCGGTAAATCACCACGAATATAACCTGGAATCCAACCTGACTCAGGGTACTCTATTGAGGCATGTAGATTATCATTTACATTAGCCGTTTTCTCTTCTTCGGTATAACGTGCACCTAACGTAAAGGATAATGCATCAGTCACATTATATGAGCCTTGCGCATAAATAGCATAACTTTCACTATTATTACAGCCGCTTTTTTCTGCCGTTAACGACTGGAAGATAATGGCATCATATTGGCCGCACGACTCGGAATCAAAGTAGTATAAACCTGAAGCCAAGGTTAAATTTTCACCGCTATAATTTAACTGAAATTCTTGTGAAAATTGTTCGTCATCATAAATGGCTGGTACATCAAAAATTTGTAAAGGGGTATTATCAAAATCAATATTAGTTGGCGAATAATTTTCGCGTGCAGCGGTAACTGACTTAAACGACCAAAAATCATTAATAAAATACTCCGCCGTTAAACTCCAACCTTCATTCTCAACTAAATTTTTGGTTGGTAAACTAGTATATGAATCATAAACACTATCTGGCACTGGCGCATCAACAATCATGCTTGGCAGTATTCTATAACCGCCTTTAGCATTAGAATCGTCCGTAGTTTTATCATAATTAAAGCGAAAGAATAAATCATCTGTCGGTTCGAACTCCACAGTAATACGACCAGCAAAAACATCTTTATTATAATTTTCTGTGTCTTGGTTTTCTAATGCTGATTCAAGAAACTCACCATAACCATCACGCGTCAAGCTTGCTAGAGCGAAGCCAACATAAAGCTTATTTTCTATAACTGGAGCTTTACCAGCGACTTTATAATCTTGGCGACCATAGTTTCCAAAAGTTGCTTGAAGATCAAGTTCCATATCACCTGACATTTTTTTAGTGACATATTTAATGGCGCCACCAATGGTGTTTTTACCATATAAACTACCTTGAGGACCACGTAATACTTCAATACGCTCCACATCAATAATATCTAATACTGCGCCTTGTGGACGAGCCATATAAACGTCATCAATATAAATACCTACACCCGGTTCATATCCCCAAAGCGGATCTTCTTGACCAACACCACGAATAAAAGCAGTTAAGGTTGAGTTAGTACCACGACTGCTTTGCAAGGTTGTATTTGGTGAGAACTGTTGAATCTCGGTCATTACGCTGATGCCGTTTTGAGCCAATTGCTCAGCACCGATAGAAGTTATAGCTACGGGCACCGATTGTAATGTTTCTAAGGATTTACGCGCAGTAACCTCTATACGCTCAAGACCAGAATCATTAGCCGCAGGAGATGCGTCCGTTGAATCTTGTGCCAGTGCTAGATTACTGGTTAATGCTGCGGTAATAGCCAAAGCGAGATAACTTCTATTTCTATTGTGCTGTTTCATCAGGTGACCCTTATTAATAATTGTATGGTGATATTAGTTAGTGCATTTTTATTTTGTTAGTGAAGCTGTTTTGCCAACTAATAACACTCTATCTGATTAATTTTAAAAAATAATTAGCACTATAGTGCTATAGGTAACGTATTGTTTTAATGTGAATTTAATTACTTATCGTTCATTTATAAAGATATTTTCCAAAAGTCTATAACATGTTTTACCGTACTTACTGGCGAAGCTAATAAATAGTCTGCCACCTCGCCACCATTTTCAACTTGCGGGTTGACCATAATACCGTGACCAAGATCACTTACTTCAACTAATTCTACCTGTACTTCTTTGGCCGAATTTTGCCAACTAGTAATGGTATAAGCTGATTTTTTATTAACCGTAGCTTGGCTCTCTAAGCCAGATAATTTAGCCCATTGCTGTGCCAGCATAGATGAGTTCAATGGATTAACAATACTATCCTTTGCCCCTGTCCAAACGGACAGTTTAGGCCAAGTAGTTTGCTGCGAATTGAGTTTTTTAACGAGTGTTACCAATTCATCGGCGGTTTGTGAAGGACCATTTCTCATGCACGAAATACCGGTAATTAAACCATCAGCGCAAGGAAAAGGGATACCTGCCACCACTGCGCCACCAATAAATAGTGCCGGGTAATTGGCTAACATGCCACTTGCCATCGCGCCGCCACCTGATAAGCCAATAATGTAAACCTCTTTACTGCCCAATTGCCCTTGCAAACTGGTGATCATATTTTTTATTGATAAGGTTTCACCTAAATTTCTAGTAAAATCATCCGCTGAATACCAATTAAAACAACGTTTAATATTATTGCTCAAGCCTTGTTGCGGTAGTAATAAAGCAAAGTTATGTTTTTTTGCCAAACCGAATAAACCACTTTGTCGGGCAAGTTCTTCACCATGCTGAGCACAGCCATGTAATAGCACCACCAAAGCAGGGTTTTCAATGTTTGGGGTAAAATAACTGGCCTCAAGATCCCCAGGATTCCCACCAAATTTGTCTAGTTTAAGAAAATCAGCTTGCGCAGATAAGCTAACCGCTAGGGTTAGTAAAAAAATAACAACAGGTTTTAATCTCAGCATACGGTGTTTACTCAAAGATAATTTTATTGATCATGACTGACTTTCAGTAAACTTTTCAATGGCACTTTAGTGCAATGGCACCGTTAAATAACACCAAGGTTATGTGGAAAATTTATTTAAGTGTATTATGATGACTTTTGAAAACAAAAATATTCTCTTTATATCGAGCAAATGTTGTGAAAACCAAATTAATTACCCGCGCTGGTTACGAACAGCTACAACAAGAACATGATCACTTATGGAAGGTCAAGCGACCAGAAATAACAAAAATTGTTTCTTGGGCAGCAAGTTTGGGTGATCGTTCTGAAAATGCTGATTACCACTTTAACAAACGCGTTTTACGTCAAATTGACCGCAGAGTAAGGTATTTAAGAAAGCTGTTGCCCGATCTAAAAATTGTTGATTATTCGCCCCAACAAGAAGGTAAAGTTTTCTTTGGTGCTTGGGTAGAAATAGAAAATGAAGCTGGCGATATTAAAAAATTTAGAATTGTTGGCCCAGAGGAGATTTACGGTGATGCTAAAGGCTATATTTCAATAGACTCGCCAATGGCACGGGCGCTTATTAAAAAACAAGTTGATGATGAACTTAGGGTAAAAACGCCTGAAGGTGAGAAAGAATGGTACATAAACTCAATAACCTATGAAAAAAATTAACCGCGAAAGATCAATAGACCCTAATAACTATTTACCTTAATCCGCAGCGACCGCCTTTACCTTAGGCCTAGTGGCACGGCTATTTTACCAACCTGCTTTTAATTGGCACTTGGCAAACATCTAATACTGGTGGTGGTTTTTTATAGTAAAACGCATTTTCTCTGGCGCGACGTTTAATTAACCGCTCAGCAAAAGCGGTTGATTCAGTATTTTCAACCTCGATGATTATACGCTCATTTAACGGGACATCCGCCATTAATGTAAGGCTAACAATAGGAGTATGCTCTCGGCTATCTACCGCGTATTCTCCTTCTATAACCGAAGTTCGCTTTATTGCTTGAATATGCTCCATGCCATAAACCACTCGGCCAAAAATAGTCATTATTTTATCTAAATACCGCGGAGCTTGCCCAATCACAAAATAAAAATGACTCGATGCAGAATCTGCCTTATTACTTCTCGCCATAGCCAAGGCACCGGGGCAATGAGTTAACCAGGCACTATCATTATTATCGCTTGCCAAGGCAAAGCCTTCTTTAAAGCCTGTTACTTCGGCAAATAAATCGTTATTTTGCACTGGCGTAAAAGACCAATTTTTCGCTATTGAAAATTGCCCTTCTATTGCTAAAACTGACACTGATTTATCTTTATCACTGCCATCTTTAGGGCCTGCTTGGGCGACAAAGCCATCAATAACACGATAAAATTTAGTACCATGATAAAATGATTTTTTTATTAGTGCTGAAAACTGTTCAACATGCTTAGGTGCAAACTGCGGCGCTAATTCAATTACCACTTTACCGTGAGGCAAGGTAAGCAATAAGGTATTGTTGATATCGAGCGCACGCCATTGCTCGCTTTTAGAGTTGTCTGCCCCACAGGCACTCATGAAAACAACAGTGATTAAAATGAATAGTTTTTGGGCTGTTGAATAAATCATAATTTACATCATTCTAGCAAAGTAAATTCAATGCTATCATAGCGTTTATAGCCAAGCGAATTCAAAATACGGAATCTTTAGTGAATAAAAGTATCATCACCAATTTAATAGCCTTTATTATCGCACTTATCGGTTACGTTTCAGAGCAACATCTCATTTTTACCATTGGCTTATTTGCCTTATCAGGTGCTATCACTAATTGGCTAGCGATCCACATGTTATTTGAAAAAGTACCCGGGTTATATGGCTCAGGTGTCATTCCGGCACGCTTTGAAGATTTTAAAATAGCCATTCGTCAATTAATGATGGAGCAGTTTTTTACCAAAGAAAATATCGACCGTTTTTTATCAAGTGACTCAGGTAACGCCGCTCCTATTAATTTGAGCCCAGTGATAGAAAAAGTAGACTTATCACCGGCTTTTGACAGCTTAGTATCAGTTATAGAGAATTCATCATTTGCCCCCATGCTAGCAATGGTGGGAGGCAGCGAAGCATTACAACCAATGAAAGCGCCCTTTATTGAAAAGATGAAAGCTTCCATTCAAGACATCACTCAAAGTGAGCAATTCAGTGCGTTATTACGCAATGAGTTAGAGCAGCCCAATATGATTGCTAGTATGCAGGAAAAAGTCAGTGATATTATTGAAAAACGCCTTAATGAATTAACGCCACAATTAGTAAAAGAAATCATCCAAACGATGATCAAAAAACACTTAGGCTGGCTAGTGGTTTGGGGTGGTGTTTTTGGTGGTATTATTGGCTTGATTGCCGCACTAACGAATAATTTTTAACTATTACCCATAAACCAGACAAATTAGTCGGTAAATATGCGTAAAAAACCTTAATTTTGCCGCTCTTTTGAGCTATGCTTGCCTTTTCACTATTTCTTTCAATTAACAGGTTTAATTTATGATAATTGAACCTTTAAAATATAAGGTAAATTTCAGCCATGTTTGCTAGCTTAAAAGCTTTGCCTGCCGATCCTATTTTAGGCCTATTAGCTAAATACCGAGAAGATACTAACCCAAAAAAAATTGATTTGGGTGTTGGCGTTTATAAAAATGAAGCCGGTGAAACTACCGTGCTTAGTTGTGTAAAAAAAGCCGAGCAGTATCGTACTGATACCGAAACAACTAAAGTTTATATTGGTCCAACGGGTTCTGCTTTTTTTAATGAAGAAATGAGCAAACTTATTTTTGGCCATCATAAAGTTTTATTAGCAGACCGTGCTCGCACATTTTCAACACCAGGTGGTACCGGTGCTTTACGTGTCGCTGCTGAATTTATTAATTCTTGCAAATCAGGTACAACTATTTGGGTTTCAAACCCAACATGGGCTAACCACATTGCTGTCTTTGAAGCCGCTGGTTTAACGGTTAAAACGTATCCATATTATGATTACGAAAATAAAACCTTAGACTTTGATGGCATGCTAGCGCAGCTGAAAGAAGTATCTAGCGATGATGTGGTATTACTACACGCTTGTTGTCATAACCCTAGTGGTATGGATTTAACCAATGAGCAATGGCAACAAGTAGTTGAAGTAGCTAAAGGCGTTGGTTTTACGCCATTAATTGATATGGCTTATCAAGGTTTTGGGGCTGGTTTAGACGAAGATGCTTACGGTTTACGTTTAATGGCTGATAATGTAAAAGAGATGATCGTCTGTAGCTCATGCTCGAAAAACTTTGGCTTATATCGTGAACGTATTGGCGCTTGTACTTTAATTGCAGAAACCAGTAATAGTGCTGATTTAGTCGCGTCAGTATTAGCTTATGTAATTCGCGGTATTTACTCTATGCCACCTGCGCATGGTGCTGCTATTGTTGAAACTATTTTAAGCTCATCAGAATTAACAACTGAATGGCACAGCGAATTAAAAGTAATGCGCGACCGTATTAATGCTAACCGTCAATTGTTAGTAAATAAGCTTAAAGAAAATGGCGTTACACGCGATTTTAGTTTTATTGCTAATCAAAGCGGCATGTTTTCTTTCTTAGGTATAACACCTGAGCAAGTTCAACAATTACAAGACGAATACAGCATTTATATGGTTGGCTCTAGCCGTATGAGTATTGCCGGTATTGCTAACCGTAATGTTGACTACTTAGCGCAATCAATTGCTAAAGTACTTTAATTTTTTTATCCATGTCATGCTGAGCTCGGTTGGGGATATTGAACAGTAAACTCAATATTCTGGATCGAGCCAGAAATAACATCGAATACTACAAATAAAGTGCAATACAAAGGAAAACACTGTGACTGTACCCGGTAATTTATTTATTCTTTCTGCCCCTAGTGGTGCCGGAAAATCTAGCTTGATCAATGCATTACTAAAACAAAAATCAAGCAGGCCTATGCAAGTTTCAGTATCGCATACTACCCGCGATCCTCGTCCAGGCGAAGAAGAGGGTAAACATTACCATTTTGTTTCCATTGCTAATTTCAAAAAACAAATTAAAAAAAAATTCTTTTTACGAATATGCTGAAGTTTTTGATAATTATTATGGCACTTCCGAGGCGGCAATAGATGTTCAACTGGCTCAAGGCATCGATGTTTTTCTTGATATCGACTGGCAAGGTGCACAACAAGTGCGCATGAAAAAACCTACCGTTACTACTATATTTATTAGCCCGCCCTCAAAGCAAGCGTTAGAAGAACGTTTACGAGGCAGAGGACAAGACAGCGATGACGTTATCGCTAATAGAATGGCGCAAGCGCAAAATGAATGTTCGCATTTTCAAGAATTTGATTACATTATTATTAATGATAACTTTGAGCAAGCCCTCGCCGACTTAACCACAATAGTGAACAATCAACGGCTTAAACGAAGCCAGCAAGTTGCTCAGCATACAGTTTTATTAGATGAGCTAATTTGTTAGTAATCCAATGCTACGGTTAAGACTATTTAGCCACTAAATTAGCACATTCAGACAATAAATTAATTAATGAACTACAATTATTACTAGAATAAAGTCTTTTACTTGCTTAATGACTTAGTGATCAGTAAAATGCAGCACTATTTTTATAATTTTAGTTGGAGTGACCAAATGGCTCGCGTAACTGTTGAAGATGCCGTAGAAAAAATCGGCAATCGTTTTGATTTGGTGTTAGTTGCATCACGTCGTGCTCGTCAAATTGCAACGGGCGGTAAAGACCCTTTGGTTGAAGCCGGAAATGACAAACCACCCGTAATAGCTTTACGTGAAATTGAAGCGGGTTTAATTACTAGTGACGTGATGGATACCTCAGATCGCCAAGCACAAATTCAGCATGATAATGCTGAGTTAGATGCCGTAGCAGCAATAGTTGGCAGTCAAACACCAGAATTAGGGTAAACAAGCAACCTCGCTTACTTTTATCCTGTAAACGCGTAACTTTTCTTTATTACTAAGAGAAAATAAGTTACGCGTTTTTTATTGCTCCTTGTACTACTACCTATCGCTGCACAATTTACTTTGCATTTAGCGCAAAGCCACGTATTCTATAGCTAATACTAAAGTGAATATATTCATTTTTTCTAGTCTTTCCCCCTCAATTCGGAGTGATAGGTGTACCTATTTGAACCATTAAAAGAACTAAGCTCTACTTACTTATCAAAAGTACATGTGGACTTGCTTAAACGTGCCTACGTGGTAGCAAGAGATGCCCACGATGGTCAAATGCGTTCAAGTGGTGACCCTTATATTACTCATCCTGTTGCCGTAGCAATGAATCTAGCCAAAATGAATCTAGATCATGAAACCTTAATGGCGGCACTACTACATGACGTTATAGAAGACACTGCGGTTACTAAAGATGAGCTAGCAGAATTATTTGGCCATACCGTTGCAGAGCTCGTTGAAGGGGTCAGTAAACTTGATAAGCTAAAGTTTGATAATAAAGAAGAAATGCAAGCGGAAAACTTCCGCAAAATGGTGCTAGCCATGGTGCAAGATATTCGCGTTATTTTAATCAAATTAGCGGATAGAACTCATAACATGCGCACGCTTGGCGCTTTACGCCCTGATAAACGCCGCCGTATAGCCCGAGAAACACTTGAAATTTATGCGCCAATTGCCAACCGTCTTGGTATTCATGATATTAAAAATGAATTGGAATTACTTGGCTTTCAGGCGCTTTATCCGATGCGCTCTCGGGCACTAAAATCAGCAGTAAGTAGTGCCCGCGGTAATCGAAAAACCATTATTAATAATATCCAAGCAGAAATATCGGCACGCTTAGCTGAAAGTAATATTAGCGCTGAAATTGTTGGTAGAGAAAAACACTTATACTCTATTTATCGTAAAATGCTTAATAAAGAGTTGATGTTCAATGAAGTGATGGATATTTATGCCTTTCGCGTTATTGTTGACGATAAAATAGATGATTGTTATCGCGCATTAGGCGCTATGCATAATTTATTTAAGCCCATTGAAGGTCGCTTCAAAGATTATATCGCTATTCCGAAAACCAATGGCTATCGTTCGTTACATACGTCACTCATTGGTCCTCATGGCATCCCTGTTGAGATACAAATCCGCACCAAAGATATGGAACAAATGGCCGACCAAGGCGTTGCCGCTCATTGGTTATATAAGGAAGGTGGTGGTAACGCCACCACGGCACAAATGAAAGCTCGTCGTTGGATGCAAAGCTTACTTGAATTACAACAAAGTGCCGGCAGTTCATTTGAGTTTATTGAAAATGTAAAATCAGATTTATTTCCAGAAGAAATTTACGTGTTCACCCCCGAAGGACACATTATTGAACTACCGATGGGCGCTACCGCGGTAGATTTTGCTTATGCGGTACACACAGACGTGGGTAATTCATGTGTTGGCGTGAAAGTTGATCGTAAACCTTACCCCCTAAGCCGAGCATTAGATTCCGGACAAACGATTGAAGTGATCACGTCCGTCGCGGCTAGGCCTAACGCTACTTGGCTCAACTTTGTCGTTACCTCAAAGGCTCGTTTACAAATTAGAACCTACTTACGCAGTCGTGAAAAAACCGAATCAAAAACACTAGGCTTACGCTTATTAAGTCACGCTTTAGGCAACGTATCACTTGACGATATCAGCAAAGAAAAAATCGACGCTGTGGTACAGCAAAACGGCAATGAGAGTTTTGATGACCTATTGACTAATATTGGCTTAGGTAATGCGTTAAGTATAGGGATAGCTAGACGACTTACCGATGAATTTACCGAAGACAGTGGTTTTTCCCCATCCAACAACAAAGCCAAAATGCCGATTAAAGGTACAGAAGGTATGTTAGTTAGTTATGGTAAATGTTGCCGTCCAATTCCTGGGGATTCAATTTTAGCCTATTTAAGCCCAGGAAAAGGCTTAATGGTACATCAACAGGGTTGTAGAAACATTAAGGGTCATGAGCCTGGCGCTTTATTCCCAGTAAAATGGGATAGTGATATAGATAAAGAGTTTATTGCCAAACTCCGCATAGAAATAATCAATCACCAAGGTGCTTTAGCACAGCTAACCAACGTAATCGCTAAGTGTGGATCCAACGTCAATAGCTTAAATTCTGGCGAAAAAGAAGCAGGCCTTTATATTATTGACATGGAAATAACCTGTCGTGACCGTATTCACCTAGCTAACATCATTCGAAAAATTAAAGTGATGGTTGATGTACAACGCGTTATCCGTAATAAATAAGAAGTAGCAAGTAGCGACTTACTAGCCACGAAAACACAAAAACAAATAACAGGTAATAAAATGAAAAGTATTATATCAACAGATCAAGCACCCAGTGCTATCGGTACCTATAGTCAAGCAGTTAAAGTAAACAATACTGTTTACTTATCTGGACAAATCCCTCTTATTCCGGCAACCATGGAAGTGGTGGCAGGTGGTTTCGCTGAGCAAACCGAACAAGTATTTAAAAACCTTGCTGCCGTATGTGAAGCTGCCGGTGGCAGCATTAATGACATGGTAAAAGTGAATATTTTTATGATTGATTTAAGTAACTTTGCCACGGTTAATGAAATTATGGCGAAGTATTTTCAACAGCCCTACCCTGCGCGTGCTGCAATTCAAATATCAAAATTACCCAAAGATGTTGAAATTGAAATTGATGGTATTATGGAGTTACCCAACATCAACTAGAATATTCGTCATGCATCAAAATTTATGCTGCGCTGTCTGCATTACTCGTCCACATCACTTATAATACCTGTTTCATTAATTAGGTGATCTATTTTATACCTAGGAAAAAAGGCCAAATACAAGGCATTTATTTTAATAACTAGTTGTTCTAATTATTAAATAAATAACAAAGTAGTTAGTCGTTTTAACAAGTAGAAATGATCACATAGTTAGTGAGATTGGTATAACCATAAGCTCAATGGACTGTTAACTTAACAGCTTGGCTAAATCTCGTTCATTTAAAATATTAACTTTATTAATAACAAAACTATGACTCCCAAAAGACTAGAACGCATCAATGCCATGCTTGATCAGCGCCAGCCAGATCTTACCGTGTGTATGGAAGGTATACACAAAAGCCATAACTTAGCCGCAGTAGTACGTACCTGTGATGCTATTGGCGTTAGTGATGTCCATGCCGTATGGAAAAGTGAAGAAGCAGAAGTCCGTGGCGGCAGTGCTGCAGGAAGCCAGAACTGGATTGATGTTCATAATTATCATAAAACGGCTGATGCTATTACCGCCATGAAAGCACAAGGCATGCAAATATTGGTGACTAACCTATCGGATACTGCCGTCGACTTTCGTGACATTGATTATACTAAGCCAACGGCTATTATCTTAGGGCAGGAAAAATTCGGCGCGTCCGATGTTGCCCTGGCATTAGCAGATCAAGATATTGTTATTCCTATGGTTGGCATGGTGCAGTCACTGAATGTTTCAGTTGCCTGTTCAGTGGTGTTATACGAGGCACAACGGCAACGACAATTAGTCGGCATGTATGATAAACCCAAGTTAAGTCACGAACGCCGACAACGTACTTTATTTGAAGGTGGTCACCCCATTTTTGCCGAAGCATGCCAGCGTAAAGGCTTACCTTATCCAGTCATAGATGAAGACGGACAAATTGTTGCCGAAGAAATATGGTGGCAAAAAATGCAAATGAATAAAAGTGCATGGCAACACCTTGATGATTAATTATTAATAACGGTTTAAGCTAAAAGTTATTATGGAAGCATTGACCAAACTCTCACAAATTGCCCTAACAACACTAAAAGGTGTTGGCCCAAGTATGGCAAAAAAACTAGAAAAACTTAGTTTATTGTCTGTGCAAGATTTATTATTTCATTTACCACTACGTTATGAAGACAGAACGAGGGTAAGCACCATCCGAGACTGTATTGTTGGTATGCATACTAATATTATCGGCGAAATAACCAGTAATCAGCTTACCCATGGTAAGCGTCGTATGTTAATAGTCAACGTAAATGATGGTACCAGCAATGTACAGTTATGCTTTTTCAGCTTCTCTGCTAATCAAAAAAATGACTTAAGTGTCGGGCAAACTATTCGTTGTTATGGCGAAATTAAGCGGGGGCCAAATGGCTTTCAAATAGTGCACCCTGAATACCGTTCATTAGATGATGATCGCGCTTTAACACCAATGGAAGAAACCTTAACACCGGTTTACCCAACTACTAATGGCTTAAAACAAATTTCACTGCGTAACTTAACCGAGCAAGCACTTATCAGGCTGCAACGTGGACAAGTAGAAGAATTATTACCTAACCATTTATTCGACGAGCAATACTCACTGGCACAAGCATTAACAATTATTCATCGGCCTCCGCCCGAAACATCAACCAGTCAACTTGAACTTGGTAAGCATCCTGCGCAATTACGTTTGATCAAAGAAGAGTTACTTGCCCATAACTTGAGTATGCTCAAACTCAGACAAAGTAGTGATGTTCACCATGCAGTTTCACTAACGCTAGCACAAGCGGTTGAACGCTATCATGGTGCTGAAGAGTCTTTTTTAACAGCGCTACCTTTTTCGCCTACCAAGGCACAGGATCGCGTGGTCAAAGAAATAAAAACTGACTTAGCTAAATCTCAACCCATGATGCGCTTAGTGCAAGGTGATGTCGGCTCAGGTAAAACACTGGTCGCCGCACTAGCCGCACTAACAGCCATCAGCCAGGGTTATCAAGTGGCATTAATGGCGCCCACAGAAATTTTAGCCGAACAACACGCCATTAATTTTGCCAATTGGTTTAACCCGCTTGAAATTAGCGTTGGTTGGCTGGCAGGAAAAACCAAAGCAAAAGCACGTCGTTTAGCACTAGAGCAAATAGCCAGTGGCGAAATGCAAATGATTATCGGTACCCATGCTTTGTTTCAAGCTGATGTGCAGTTTCACCAGTTAGTGTTGATAATTATTGATGAACAACATAAATTTGGCGTGCATCAACGGCTATCTCTACGAGAGAAAGGCGTTTTTGCTAATAATTATCCTCATCAATTAATCATGACCGCCACCCCTATTCCGCGTACTTTAGCGATGACTGCCTATGCTGATCTTGATACCTCAGTTATTGATGAATTACCACCGGGACGAACACCAATCAATACCGTTGCCCTACCCGATACTCGCCGCGAGAATGTTATTGAGCGTATTAAAGAAGGCTGCGCCAATGACAACCGTCAAGCATATTGGGTTTGTACCTTAATTGAAGAGTCAGAGGTATTACAATGCCAAGCAGCAGAAGATACCGCGCTACATTTGCAAGCACAATTGCCTGAGCTAAAAATTGGCCTTGTTCATGGACGGATGAAAGCCGTAGAAAAACAAGAGATTATGACTAGCTTTAAAGCCGGTGAAATCCATTTATTGATTGCCACCACCGTGATTGAGGTAGGTGTTGATGTACCCAATGCCAGTTTAATGGTTATTGAGAATCCTGAACGTTTAGGCTTAGCACAGTTGCATCAATTACGTGGTCGTGTTGGCCGAGGCTCGATCGCTTCACATTGCGTGTTGCTCTACAAAGCGCCACTAACAAAAACAGCCACTAAGCGTTTAGCAGTGCTAAGAGAAAGTAATGATGGCTTTGTTATTGCCGAAAAAGATTTAGAAATTAGAGGTCCTGGCGAATTGCTTGGTACCCGTCAAACAGGCTTGGCCGAATTAAAGATTGCCGATTTAGTCCGCGATGGTTACCTTATCCCTGAAATTAAGCAAAAGGCGTATTTATTATCACGCCAACATCCTGAATGTGCCCAAGCACTTATTCAGCGTTGGTTAGGTAATAAAGAACGCTATTCAAACGCATAACTTTGTCCCGATTGTTTTTTTAAAGCTATAAGAATAAAAAACTGCCAACCTGATCACAAGTTGGCAGTAAAAACATGATACACAACAGGGAAAGTTATTATGTAATAGATAAGAACTTATACCCACACCGTTAGCAATAACTCAGCTAATGCGCTTCATCCCAATTATCACCAATTCCTGCTTCAGCAATTAACGGCACGCTTAATTCAACCGCATTATTCATCAGCTCAACTAACTTAGCTGTAGTTTCTTCAACAATGTCTTGGTGAATTTCAAAAATTAATTCATCGTGCACTTGCATGGTCATTTTAATGCGCTCATCGTTTTGTTCAGATAACCAAGCAGCAACCGCTAACATAGCTTTTTTGATGATATCAGCCGCAGTACCTTGCATGGGCGCATTAATAGCGGCACGTTCTGCTGCTTTTTTACGCATACCATTTTTAGCATTAATGTCTGGTAAATATAAGCGACGGCCATATAGGGTTTCAACAAAACCTTGCTCTCGTGCTTGTTGTCTAGTATCTGCCATATAGGTTAGTACGCCTGGGTAGCGCTGAAAGTATTTATCTTGATATTCTTGCGCTTGATGACGACCAATATTCAGTTGCTTCGCTAAGCCAAAAGCTGACATACCGTAGATCAAACCAAAGTTAATCGCTTTAGCACTGCGACGTTGATCTATGGTGACTTCATCCAATTCAATTGCAAAAATTTCCGCCGCAGTAGCGCGATGAATGTCCTTGCCCTCGCTAAACGCCGTCACTAAACCTTTGTCTTTAGATAAGTGCGCCATAATACGCAATTCAATTTGCGAGTAATCAATGGCAACTATTTTATGATCTTTGGGAGCGATAAAAGCCTGACGAATTTTACGACCTTGCTCTGAACGAATTGGAATATTTTGTAAATTTGGATCTGTTGATGATAAACGCCCGGTAGCCGTTACCGCCTGATGGTAAGAAGTATGCACTCGTCCCGTTTTAGGGCTAACCATTAAGGGTAATTTATCGGTATAAGTTGATTTTAACTTACTCAAACCACGGTTTTCTAAAATAACTTTTGGCAGTGGATAATCAAGCGCTAACTCTTGTAAAACTTCTTCGGCAGTAGAAGGGGCACCTTTAGGCGTTTTTTTGATCACAGGAATTTTTAACTCTTCAAACAATATTTGTTGTAACTGTTTAGGAGAGCTAAGGTTAAAGCTTTTTCCGGCAAGATTATGGGCTTCAATTTCTAATTCGTCTAAGCGCTGACCAATACTTTGGCTTTGCTGATCGAGTATATCACAATCAATCAATACCCCTGTTTGCTCCATTTGTGCCAATACTGGCATTAACGGGATTTCAATTTCATTATAAACACTAAGCTGCTCAGGTAACTGCTCCAGAGCAGGAAAAATAGCCTGATGCAAACGTAAGGTAATATCGGCATCTTCAGCGGCATAATGGCCCGCTTTTTCAATATCAATTTGATTAAAAGTTAATTGCTTAGCACCTTTACCAGCAATATCCTCAAAATGCACCGTTTTATAATCAAGATATTTAAGCGCTAGTGCATCCATATTATGGCGAGTAGCGACACTGTTATAACAATAAGACTCAATCATGGTGTCAAAAGCAACACCTTGCAATTTAATATCATAATGACTTAATACATTGGCATCGTATTTTAAGTTTTGGCCAATTTTCTTAATAGTGGTACTTTCTAATAATGGCGTTAATTGTGCCAACACCCAGTCTCGATCAAGTTGTTCTGGTGCGTCAGCGTAATCATGAGTAAGCGGTACATAAGCGGCCTTACCCACTTCAACAGCAAAAGATACACCGACAAGTTCGGCTTTCATATAACTAACACTGGTAGTTTCAGTATCGAAGGCAAAGGCGTCACTGGCAGTTAATTTATCTAACCAGTCATTAAATGCGGCTTTATCAAGAATTATATCGTATTGAATATCGGCTACTTCAACGCTAGCAACATCAACATTCGTTGGTTTAGTTACAGTAGAATTTACCTCTACCTTGGCGGTAGTCGTTATTTGTTCACCCTTGCTGCCTTTATCTAAATCAGCTAACAAACGCTTTAGTTCAAACTCTTGATAAAGCGATCTTAATGCTTCAACATCGGGCTCTGCGGGCTGTAATTGCTCAACGGTTTGCGCTAATTCCACATCACATTTTATTGTTGCTAAGAGGTATGAAAGCGGTAGTTGCTCAAGGGCTTCTCGTAAATTCTCACCAATTTTTCCTTTTACCTTATCGGCATTAGCCATCACGGCATCTAACGTGCCATGTTCAGCGAGCCATTTTACTGCGGTTTTAGGGCCACACTTCACTACCCCTGGAATATTATCAACTTTATCACCCATCAAGGCTAAATAATCGATAATTTGATCAGGGCGCACACCAAATTTTTCTTCTACGCCAGCTTCATTTAATTCAACATCAGTCATGGTGTTAATCAAACGGACATGGGGTGTTACTAACTGCGCCATGTCTTTGTCACCGGTAGAAATCACCGTTTCTATACCTTGCTCATGGGCTTGTTTTGCTAACGTGCCAATAACATCGTCAGCCTCAACCCCAGAAATCACTAATAATGGCAAGCCCATAGCGGTAATAATGTTATGTATTGGCGCGATTTGGCTACGTAAATCATCCGGCATTGGCGGGCGATTAGCTTTATATTCAGGATATAGGTCATTACGAAAGGTTTTGCCTTTTGCATCAAAAATTACTACAACATTTCCGTTTGGGTAGTCTTTTTTAAGACTGCGGAGCATATTTAATACACCGGTAATGGCGCCGGTAGGTTGACCATTTGCGGTAGATAACGCTTGCAAATACGGCACATGGTAAGCGCGAAATAAATAAGATGAGCCATCAACTAAAATAAGTGGCAGGTTTATTTTTGAAGAAATCTGCAAAGATTTTTCTGGTGAAGTTGTCATAAGAATTGAGTCTAAACAATAAGATGGGCTAAGCATGCCACAAAGCGCGCTTTAGCTCTACTGCGTAGTGAAAATTGCCGCTATAACAATGTGGATAACTTTGTTGATAAGCACGGGGGAACTCAAAAAAAGAAGACCTCATTATTCTGCCACACCAACTCAAAACACTGATTTTATTAATAAAAAATATGTTACAAGTTCTTTGAGCAGACAATATTTTTTATTTTTATTTTTGTGGATAAATAAATTTATCATTGTTGTTTTTTAATTGTACAAAAGACAATCAAGGAAATAACGGGCTAAGAGATTATCAGAATTTAACACCATTACTAGTGCATTAATAATTTTTATATAATTGTTTTTTACCGTTTACAATAACAAAAAAACATAGGCTAACACTGGCGTTACCTCACGCTAAAAGTCGCGTAATTACTCTCAATTTTGTGGATTATTTCTAAGGGCTTAATAAGTTTAATTAATACAGCTCTGAATTAATTAAACTTATTAATTTATTTGGTACTGCATGGCTTATTACTAACAATGCTGAAACTTTCAAATGATTTTGTGCTACCTTTATTTTAATTAACCATTACAAATGAAAACAATTAAGGTTTGTCTTATGAAAAAAATCATCTCATTATCTTTATTTACACTTATGTTAAGTACCGCGACAGTAAGTACGAGCTTCGCTCACGGTGCAAGCAATAGCCCCTCAATATCACCAACAGCGGCTCCTAGCCATGCTAGCGTTTATATTATTACACCACTTGATGGCGCAACCGTATCAGAAAGCTTTACCATTAAATTTGGTTTACAAGGCATGGGCGTTTCGCCGGCAGGTTATGATAAAAAGAATACTGGCCACCACCATTTATTGGTTGATGGTAAAAAGCTACCTGCTTTTAATAAGCCAATGAGCAGTGAAGTAAAGCATTTTGGTGGTGGGCAAACACAAACAGATATAACCTTATCCAAAGGCACACATACTTTACAATTGATTTTAGGCGATCACCGTCATATGCCTCATAGCCCAGCGGTGGTATCTAAGAAAATTACTATTACTGTTGAGTAATTTATCAGTAAGCTTTTAAATTACCTTCTGACTTAAAAGCAAAGCCATACCGATTAGGATAGGGTGATGATTAACATCACCCAGAAAGTAGAAGCTAAAGCGTAACAAATTCCTCCGCTGACGTAGGGTGTATAGCAATAGTATTATCGAAATCAGCTTTGGTCGCGCCCATTTTCATAGCAACAGCAAAACCTTGTAGTAGCTCGTCACTACCAAAACCTATACTGTGTAAACCTACCACTTTTTCTTCGACGCCAGCACAAATTAACTTCATTCTTGTTGGGTCTCGGTAATCTTCAGTCATGGCTTGATAAAGCGCGGTGAATTGTGAATTATAAACGCTAATATTATCTTCACCATATTGGGTAACAGCTTCAGCTTCAGTTAACCCTACCGTGCCAATAACAGGGTGACTAAAGACAACAGTCGCAATACCTGAGTAATCTAAATGTTCATCTGGCTTGTTGTTAAATAAGCGCTCACATAACCGACGACCAGCGGCAACTGCTACCGGTGTTAATTGTGCGCGGCCAGTATTATCACCCACCGCATAAATACCATCTATGTTGGTATTTTGATATTTATCGGTAACAATAAAGCCTCGCTCATTTAGCTCAACACCCGCCAGTGCTAAATTAATGTTATCAGTAGCTGGCTCTCGGCCTATTGCCCAGACTAATTTTTCAACCGGGCCAACTGACTGACCATTAGTTAAATGTACCAACAAGTTACCATCGGCTAATTTTTCAATACGCTCAGGTGTACTATGGTTATGCAATGTTGGACCATGTTTAGCCATTTGCTCAACTAAAGTGGTACTTAACATCTCATCAAAGGCCCGTAATGGTTTTTCATTTCTAACCAATAAATGCGTTTGTGTTCCTAGCCCATGAAATACACCGGCCAACTCAACCGCAATATAGCCTGCACCAATAACAGCAACTGATTTAGGTTGCTCGGTCAGGGCAAAAAAGCCATCTGAGTCAATGCCAAATTCAGCGCCTTCAATACTTGGGATAGAAGGACGCCCGCCAGTGGCAATAGTAATATGATCTGCGGTATATAAGGTGCCGTCTACCTCAACGGTATTTTTATCGACAAATTTAGCAAAGCCATGAATAACGGTGACATTGTTCGCATCAAAACCTCGTTGATAGGCACCATGAATTCGTTCAATATAAGCTTCACGATTTTTAACTAAATTGCTCCAGTCAAAACCTTTTTGCTCTAGCTTAAAGCCATAGTCATGGGCATACTTAAGCGCGTCACTAATTTGCCCGGCATACCACATAGCTTTCTTGGGAACACAACCAACGTTCACACAAGTACCACCAATATGTTTGGCTTCAATGACTGCTGCCTTTTTACCAAGTTTTGCTGCTCTATTTGCCGAAGCAATACCGCCACTACCAGCACCAATGGCTAAATAATCAAAATGTTGTGTCATAAGAGGATCCTTTAAGTTTAACTATTTTATTTTTACTACATGGGTACAAAAAGCCAGACAATCAAGCTAAGCGTATACTAATTCACTTTTAGCTCAACAATATTGGCGGTTAAATAATCAGTAATTGTTTGAGCATCAACAGGCTTACTGTACAAATAGCCTTGAATGTAGTGACATCGTCGCTGAGTCAAATAGGCTAACTGCTCTGTGGTTTCAACACCTTCTGCAATGCAATGCATATTAAGGCGCTTAGCTAGCACTATCGTGGCATCTACAATGGCTTCATCGGCTTTTTCAATACCTATTCCTGCAATAAAACTTCGATCTATTTTGATGATATCTAGTTGTAACCTTTTCAAATAAGACAAGGAAGAAAAACCAGTACCAAAATCATCCAGAGCCAAAACAACGCCCAGCTCAGACAATGCTTTCATCGTTTTTATCGCTTTTTCAGGCTCAGAAAACAATGCGCTTTCTGTTACTTCTATTTTAAGTAAGTGAGCAGGCAGATTGTGATTTTTTAATAATGTTGCAATATATTTTACTAAACCTTCTTTAGCAAAATGTTGAGGGGATAGGTTCACTGATAAATACAATATTGGTCGCAGTTGATGCCACTTTTTAAGATCAATTAAGCCTCGCTCTAAAGCCGCTTCGGTCATAGGAATAATCAAACCTAACTCTTCAGCCACGGCAATAAACCCTACGGGAGCAATTAAACCCTGTTTACTTTGCCAGCGCATGAGTAATTCGAATCCAGCGGCTTTACCATTATCAGCATCAATTATAGGTTGATAATGGTTAAAAAACTCATCATTCGCATAAGCCAATTTCACATTAGATTCTTTTTCTAATCGCTCACTGGCTTCAAGATTCATTCTTGACGTAAAAAACTGAAAAGTATTTCGACCTAACTGCTTAGCATGGTACATAGCAATGTCAGCATGTCGCAATAATTCGCTCGAATCGCTAGCATCTTCAGGATAAAGCGCAATACCAATACTGGCACCTATACTCACTTGATTCTCTTGCAATAACACTGGCTGCTCTACCGCTGAAATGATTTTTTGCGCAATACGCCCTAAATGCTGGGTGCCCTTAAATGTCTCCAATAGCACCACAAATTCATCACCGCCAATACGAGCCACGGTATCATCTGCTCGTAATAGCCCAGATAAGCGCCGCGATACTTCAACTAACAATAAATCACCACAGTCATGACCTAATGAATCATTCACTTGTTTGAATCTATCCAGATCAATAAAAAATAAAGCGATTGCTCTTTTTTTCCGCTTAGAGACTTCCATTGCATGCTTGATCCGTTCAAGCAATAAGCTACGGTTAGGTAAATCAGTTAGGTAATCATAATTAGCTAAGTAGCGCAACTCTTTCTCTGCGGCCTTTTGTGCACTAATATCTGAAAAAACAAAGACATAATGCAAGCCATTAGTGATTTTGTTTCGACCGACATTAATATTAACAATAACATGAAATTCTTTACCTGTGCCCGTCACTACTAATTCTTCGCCACGCCAGTGCTCGCCTTCCTCTAATGAGGGAATAAGCGCTTGAAAAAACTGCCACCGCCGTTTACTCAGCCCCATAAGATTACTATTGAAATCAAAGTCCTCATCAGTCCAACCAAAAACACTGCGCAGCGATTGATTAGCGGTAACCTGAGTATGATCAGCATTAACAATTAATACCCAGTCGTTGGTTTGCTTAAATGCTTCACCATAATATTGACTACGTACTTCCTCAGCCCGTGTTTGAGTAATATTAGTATAAGAGCCGGTTATTCTGCTGGGCTGATTATTACCATCTAGCGTCACTATTTTTCCTAGATCTTTGTACCAAAGCCAATGCCCTGCGGCGTGTTTTAATCGATAGGTGCAACTAAAAGTCTCATCAAGATTATTCTGGGCGACAAACTCTTGCCAATTAGATAAAAAGTTTTCTTTATCTTCAGGGTGGATCAACTCCACATGTTGTTCAAAACTGTGAGCAGTGGCTAAATCTACATAGTCCAATTCTTGCGCTATACGTTTACCGAACATCAAATTATCATGAGCTTGCCAATCCCATACTTCACTATTACTACCGATTAAAGCAAGTTGCAGCCGATTCTCTCTAAATTTAACTTCTTCGTGTGCCTTAACTAATTTAAAACGTTGTAAGTTACGTTGATATAGCCAGATAAAAATTAACGATAACAAGCTAACAGTATAAACAAAATAAGCAAAAGGTGACTGCCATGGCGCATAGCTCACTTTAATTTTGATGTGGCTAGTGGCTGAATATTCGCCGGTAATAGGTGATTTTGCTTTTACTGACAAGGTATGTTCACCTGAAGGCAAGCTAGGAAAGGTAATTTTATTTTCAGTGGTTGGGGGGTAATCGACTTTACTATCACCCGTTAGTTGGTACTCAAAAATAACACCTTGATTACCCCTGTAAGATAATGTTGAAAAATCAAAGCTAATGCCAACATCATTATATTCCAACTGTATTTCTTGCTGTTGATTGATGATTAATGGTAAAGATAATGCTCGTGAGATCACCGCTATATTGGTGACATAAATTTTAAGATCATTATCTACACGCTTATTTTTAAGCTGCAACGGGTCAAAAACACTTATGCCTTCCATTGAGCCATAAACTAGCTTGCCATTTGTTAATTGCAACCGAGCGCCAGCATTAAACTCCATGGCAGGAAAACCGTCGTCAATGGTAAAGTTACGAATATGCTGATTATCGCTATTTAATAAAGCCACCCCTTTATGGCTAGAAAACCAAATATCACCATCAGAATCTGTAAGTAAGCTATAAACATTATTATCAATAATAGAGTTATTGCTATGATAAAAATATTTGGCTTTAAAGCTTGGTAATTCTAAGCCTACTAGACCTTTCCCTGGGTAGCTCAACCAAAAAACATTATTTTTATCGATAGTCCAGTTATCAAAAGCGAGCCATTCACTCGTTAAAACATTCGGGTGCTGGTAAAGCTTAATCACCTCATTAGTCGCTAAATCATAGCTCCATAAACTATCATTAGTGCTAAATAACACGGCATCACTATTAGGAAGAGAACCTAAAAAATGATAAATGTTAGTTAACGGTACTACTTTATTCAGAGCTGCTAAGCTAATTTTTTCACCTAATTGTAAATCGATCAGCGTCGCGCCATCAACATACGCCAGCCAAAGGTAGCGCTGCTTTTGCAAAAAAACTGAGTAATGATCACTAGCGAGTATTTTATTAACTTCTTCATCAAAGCCTAACTTGGCCACCTGATTTAACTGAGTGTTATAAAACACAATACCGTTAGATGTAGAGAGTAATAACCCTTTGTTGTAATTGAATATTTGATATATGTGGTTGTCACTAAATTGATTTTCAACACTAGAGGCCAGTAAATGTCGTTGTAGTTTCTTTTGTTGATGGTCAATCAAGTTAAAACCATTGCTCGTGCCAACCCAAAATAAGTTCGCATTGTTATTATGTTTTTGCACTGCCCAGACCGCGTTATCACTTAAACTATTTTCATCTTCTCGTTGATAGCGATAGTTTTTAATTATTTCTCTACTGGGATCCCATAAGTAAACACCTTTAGACTCAGAGCCAAGCCAAAAAACACCGCTGTTATCCCGTGTTATCGAAATAATTTTGTTATCAGAGGTATTTTCAAAATAATCACTGACACCAAAAAGAAACTCACCAAACTGTTTAGTGGTGTCAATCGCATGTAAACCCCGATTACTAGCGACGTATAATTTTCCATCGGTGAAAAGGAAGCTCCATACCGACAAATTCTTTAGTATCAATTTATAAGGCGCTAATTTATCTCGCCCTAATATATACTCTTTTATGTTGTCGATTTTGACACTAAATACGCCATCATTAGTGCCAAAAAACAACTCATTTTGTTCACTGATATAAAGGGTATAGCTTTTAGTTGCTTCCGGTAATTTAAAGTGTTTATTGTCAGCTGATGTGGTTAAGTTTGGCAACTTCCTCCACTTTTTTTTCTTGGTATGATAGGCATAGATCCCTGCTCGGGTAGCAATATATAACACTTGGCGATGATATTTTATTTGAGAAATATTACCTTTATTAGATAATTTTTTTGATAAGTCTAATTTAATTTGAAATTGTAAAGTTTCAGGGTGATAGAAACCTATGGTTTTATTGGTTGCAATCCAATAACCGGATTGATTAACACCACTTTTTCCTTGTGTCACATCCACCACATAATGCCCATCACTGTCTGGTGAATTAACAATAACCTGTTGATATTCATTGTTACTAGGTTGGTAGCGATATAAGGCATCATTTACATTGATCCAAACCCTTCCCTCAGCGTCCTGCTTAACAAAATGAATAGCCGAATCTAAAAAAATATTGTTTGGCCCAGGTAATTGCTTAAAAGAGTAACCATCATAAACATTTAAACCGTTATCCGTTGCCAGCCAAATAAAGCCACTTTCATCCGCTAAAATTGCATTAACAGTGCCTTGCGATAAACCATCTTCAACGGAAAGTTGCTCTAAATACAAATTCTGCACAGTACTTTTTTCTTTCGCTGGCAACATAAAGCTAAGCGATGCCATAAAAACAGTCAGCATTACTATTTTACAAAATTTCATAAGTCTCAATCCATTACAACTTTTAGTACTCATTTTTGTCAAAGTATGTGCTACTCAATTTATTTTACTAAATTTTAATGATTTAATTATAACAGCTCCAAAATCAAGCAAAATATTAAATCGCAAAAAAAACACCTATGTTAAGTAATTACCCTTGAATATTTCCTTTGTTGTCATCACATCTACACTATCATTTATTTAAATTTGTACTCATTATGACTAACCCTTTATTGCTAAACTCACCTCTACCCGAATTTTCAAAAATAAAACCCGAACATGTAAAGCCAGCAGTAGAGCAAGTAATAGCTGATTGTAAAAAAGTGATTGCACAAGTATTAGCCGATCAAAGTACTTTCACTTGGCAAAACCTTGTCATGCCAATTGATGCAGTATATGACATATTATCCAAACTTTGGTCACCCATTTCCCACATGAACTCGGTAATGAGTAGTGATGAATTGCGAGAGGCTTATGAGTCATGCTTACCTTTATTGTCAGAGTACAGTACTTTTGTTGGTCAACACCAAGGTTTATATCAAGCTTATCTGTATTTGAAAGATAGTAATGCATTTTCTAGCTTAGACACCGCCCAGCAAAAAGTAATTACCAATGCGTTACGTGACTTTAAATTATCAGGAGTCGCCCTAAATGAGGATGACAAAAAGCGATATGGCGAAATAGTCAGTCGTTTGTCTGAATTAAGCTCAAGCTTTAGTAATAACGTCCTTGATGCCACGCAAGCATTTAGCATCAACATTAGTGATAAAAATGATTTAACTGGTTTACCTGACAGTGCCTTAGCTGCAGCGCAGGCACTAGCGACAAGTAAAGAACAACAAGGCTATACTTTTACTTTAGATATACCCAGTTACCTACCGGTAATGATGTATTGTGACAATCAAGCATTGCGTGAAAAATTACATCGCGCTTTTGTCACTCGCGCTTCAGATCAGGGGCCAAATGCGGGGGAATTCGATAATAGTGGCATTATGAATGAACTATTAGCACTGCGTCATGAATTAGCCAACTTACTAGATTTTAACAGCTACGCTGAACATTCTCTCGCCACTAAAATGGCTAATTCTCCAAGTGAAGTAATGGCATTTTTAGAAAATCTAGCGGTTAAGTCTAAACATCAGGGTGAACAAGACTTTCAGCAGTTAACTGATTTTGCCCAAACTGAATATGCACAAGACACTTTACAAGCATGGGATTTAGCCTACTACAGCGAAAAACTCAAACAAAGCCGTTATGCCATTTCCGATGAAGAACTGCGTCCTTACTTTCCCAAAGACAAAGTTGTTGAAGGACTATTTACTGTAGTGAATCGTTTATTTGGCTTAACCATTAGCTGCCGCGAAGGTGTTGATGTTTGGCATAACGATGTTAAATTTTACGATGTTTTTGCTGCTGATGGCCAACTACGTGGTAGCTTCTATTTAGATTTATACGCCCGCGAGAAAAAACGAGGCGGCGCTTGGATGGATGACTGTGTTGGTAGAGCGAAACTTAGCAGCGGTAGTATTCAACACCCTGTTGCGTACCTAACCTGTAATTTTAATGGCCCTGTTGGCGATACACCGGCATTATTTACCCATGACGAAGTAGTGACCTTATTTCACGAATTTGGTCACGGTTTACATCACATGCTAACGCAGATAGATGCTAGTGCAGTGTCTGGCATTAATGGTGTTCCTTGGGATGCAGTAGAATTACCGAGCCAATTTTTAGAAAACTGGTGTTGGCAGCCGGAAGCGTTAGCCTTTATTTCTAGTCATTTTGAAACCGGCGAATCACTACCTCAGGCACTGTTAGATAAAATGCTTGCGGCAAAAAACTTTCAATCGGCCATGCAAATGTTACGTCAATTAGAGTTCAGCATTTTTGACTTTACTATGCACGCTAGTTATACCAATGACGCTAAAGAAGACCATATACAACAAGTACTAAACCAAGTGCGAGCACAGTATTCAGTGGTAAAAGCGCCCGACTTTAATCGTTTTCAACATGGCTTTAGCCATATTTTTGGTGGTGGTTATGCCGCCGGCTATTACAGTTATAAATGGGCAGAAGTATTATCAGCCGATGCCTTTGCTTTATTCGAACAACAAGGCATTTTCAACCAAGCGACCGGTCAGTCTTTTTTAACTAATATTTTAGAAAAAGGCGGTAGTGAAGAGCCAAGTGAATTATTTAAAAACTTCCGTGGTAGAGCGCCTGAAATAGATGCTTTACTACGTCACTGTGGTATTGAAGCTTAACCCTATGGCAACAAATAGCGCAGAAAAATTTAGTGATTTATACCAACGCGCCGCTAAGCGAAAAGGTGGCGCCAAGGCATTAGAAATATTACTGGGTAAAAAAATCCTCGGTAAAAAATTACTTAACGACAAGGCCGCTCTGCAGAGTGTAGCCACGTTAACTGATGATCGCCTGTTGTCCGCCTTTACTAAGCAAATTTTTAAGTCGGGTTTTGTCTGGCGTGTGGTCGAAAATAAATGGCCTAATTTTGAAGAAAGCTTTTTCAATTTTAACATTGAAAAAGTGCTAATGATGCCCGAAGAAATGCTTGAACGAAAAGCCGCTGATCCTAATATTATTCGTAATTATAATAAGGTTAAAACCATTAAAGCCAATGCGCAAATGATGTTCGATCATCAACTAGAACATAATAACAGCTTTGCTCACTTTATTGCCGAGTGGCCAAGCAGTGACATTATTGGTTTATGGGCCTTTTTGAAAAAGCACGGTCAGCGTCTTGGTGGTAATACCGGGCCTTATGCATTACGCCTGTTAGGTAAAGATACCTTTATATTAAGTTCAGATGTAGAAGCCTACCTTAGAGCGCAACAAATTATTGATGGTGGTTTACAAAGTAAAAAAAGCTTAACCGCAATTCAAGCGTTTTTTAACCAGCACCAACAAGACTCGGGGTACAGCCTCACTCAACTAAGCCGCTTAGTGGCCTTTGCCAGTGGTGATAATTATGTCCAGCTTGAGGGCGTTTAATGACTAACCTTACTCATCAAAATGTTGCCGTCGCCTATAGTGATGCCATAGATAACGAACGCTGTAAACGTATCGCGAAAAAATGGCAGCTTAATTATATTGGTGATGCGGCATCAGCACGCAAAAATCCCTCATTAGATTTTTTATTACAACTCAACCATCAAATACTTGAGTTAATAAAACTCGATGAGCCAAAACTTAGCGGCGTTAACGTTGATTTTGTTGACGGCGCAATGGCGCACCGCCGTAAATTTGGTGGCGGTAGAGGCCAAGACATTGCTAAAGCAATAGGACTAAAACATGGTTTCTGTCCACATGTATTAGATGCCACCGCCGGATTAGGCCGAGATGCTTTTGTGTTAGCAAGCCTTGGCTGCCAAGTGACGTTGATGGAACGTATGCCTGTCGTTGCGGCCTTACTCGATGATGGCTTAGAGCGCGCTAAACTCAATGCTGAGGTAAGTGAAATAGCGCAACGTATGCAGTTAGTTCACGCTTCGTCTATTGAAAATATGACCTTAGCCGAACAGGTAGATGTAGTATATCTTGATCCCATGTACCCACATCGTGATAAATCAGCGGCAGTAAAAAAAGAAATGCGAGTATTTCAATCATTAGTAGGTGAAGACTTAGATGCCGATGCCTTATTAACACCTGCACTTGCGCTGGCTAAATATCGCGTGGTGGTAAAACGGCCTAGTTACGCCCCACCACTAAATAACCAAACACCCACAACGAGCATCAAAATGAAAAAAAACAGGTTCGATGTTTATGTTAATCAGGGCATTCCTAAACCGGAATAACCGAGCATATAAACGTTATTAGTGTGCTGTCGCTGAAACCATACTTTGACATAAAGTATGGTTTTGTTATTTTGTTACAAATTTAAACTGCCTTAAAATCAATCTATTATACAATCATTAAAGCATACTATGACAAATTGTGTATTTTTACTGTTTAGTTTATACTCAATAATAAAAACACTTGGTTTACTGTATGTATACCCGTGATCAATGAAGATGCTTGATTTTTCAGTCAAAGAGGATCAAGCTGATCACCAATGAATATTGAACTCACACCCGTATTAAAATCAGCCTTAGAATTATGACATAGCAAAGTTCGTGATGGCTATGAGCGTGACCGTATAAAAGCAGTTTTGCTACGTGCGAAAGGTTGGACTATTACGATGATAGCTCAAGCATTACTTGTTCATGAAAGTACAATATCTCGTCACCTTAATGACTTTATTCAAGAGCAGAAGTTAACTATCGACAATGGTGGTTCGTCGAGTCATTTAAATGATATACAAACTAAGAAGTTAATTGAACATTTAAGTGCAACAACCTATTTTCATACGCATCAAATATGCAGTTATATCAAGACCACTTTTGACATTAGTTATTCAGTATCAGGGCTTAATAAATAGCTTCATCACAATGGTTTTAGCTATAAGCACCCCAAAGGTGTACCTCATAAATTCAGTGCTGAAAAACAAGATGATTTTGTCGAGCAATACTCGACACTTAAAGCTGAAATGGCAGATGATGAAGTCTTACTATTTATGGATGCGGTACATCCAACACAAGCGACTAAAGTAGCTTTTGGATAGATACGTACAGGTGTTGATAAAATTATTGAAACGACAGGAAGCAGAACTCGGCTGAACATTGTAGGAGCAATAAGACTGGGGTGCTTAGAAGATACAGTAACAAAGCAATATGAAAAAACAGTTAACGGTGAAGTATTGATCACTTTTTTGATGTTACATTACCTAATATTGGTGCTACTTTAAGCGGTAAAATTAACGACAACTTTCAAAAGTTTTACCCTGCAACTTGAATGGCAACGGGTATAACTCTACTGACCCAGATGCCAATACCACACTGACCTATCAGTGGAGTGTGTGCCAGCCAGCGCCAGTAGTTTCAACTCAACGACAACGGCTAATCCGACGTTTACTGCAGCCAATGTTTCGGCGGATACCATCGCCAATATTAGCTTAACCGTAAGCGATGGTGAGCTTAGCGATGGTGAGCTTAGCGATGGTGAGCTTAGCGATAGCTCCGTCACGACAGTGACCAATGATACTTCAACTGGCACACCTTGTGTCGCAGCGTTTGTTCCAGGACATATTTATTATACCTATGAAAAATTCAGCTACCAGGGTCACAACTGGAGAACACTGATCGCAATGTGGACCTCACCAACTGCTGGACAACTGCACTGGTTTGAAGATATAGGAGCATGTAGCTAAGATTTACTTAAGCACAGCAATAACAAAAAACAGCGCTTAGATATTAAATATCATCGCCGGTTTCAGATAAACAAAGTCACTTTAAGCCACATTGCTAGTAACGAGTTTGACGATTAAAAGCTATCAGATAAGCATAAATTTAACAGTGCTAGTTTATTCTTTGTTTTTTCTCACCATGATGGAACGACGGCAGGGGGATAGTGATGAAATGATCAAGTCAACTCTAGATCAAGATATTGCCAAGTATAGTGCTTCAATGGTGATGGTAAAAGTGGTTTGCCAGTTATTGCCGAGTAATGTCAACTTAGGTCTATTACCTTCGGGTAGTAGGGTATTAAGTACTTCTATTCGAGTGAGGATAACCACAACCGAGCAAAAAAATGCTCACCAAGCCTTGTTTTTTGATGATCATCTTAAGTCATCATTATGCAAAAACAGCTTAATGATTAACCTAAAATTTAAGCTAACTACAGTAATTTTAGCCATATCGGCTGTATTGAGTAATGCCTCGGTCGCTGATGACATGGATGTCAAGATAACGTAAACCAAGTAATAGATATCTTCAACTTATCAGCCAATTAAATTGATCAATTCATTCACTTAAGAAACAAAAAAAGCCAGATTTAAATCAATCTGGCTTGGCCTAAAGTGGTAATCCATTACCACACTTAAATCGTTTAGTTTAGCTGTTGCCAGCGAAATAAACGATTACTAGTCATATGATAGGAACGTGTCGAAACCTATTATATGAAAAGAGGGGGGGACGATTAACGTCATTGTTTTATTAAAACTTAACACTGGCACCGACAAAGTATCGAGTGCCATATTCATCGATGATATGTGGCTGGTTAGCAGCGCTATCGTTTTGTACTAGCGCTTCATTGAACATATTTACAACCTCAAAAGATAAATCAATGTTATCCGTAGCATGCCATACAACCGAAGCGTCTACTTGCTCATAAGCTTCAGCAAGAGCCCAAGGCTCAGCGCTGCTTACTATCCATTCATCTCTACCGTTATAAGCTATACGGGCACTAAATAAGTCATTTTCATAGTAACCGGATAAGTTATAAGAGTTTTGTGAAACACCATGCATTTGTACTGTGTTACCCGCTGAGTTAGTTAATTCACTATCTGTATAGGTATAGTTTGCTTGTACACCAAAGCCGTTGCCAAAGTCTTGTTGATATTGCAATTCAAAACCACTCACTACAGCTGAGCCGACATTTCGATATCGAGTCACTTGACATGTTGCTGAACAACCTTCCAAATCTTCTGTCGCTACCGTTTTTTCGATATAATCATTAATATTTTTTTGAAAAACAGTGCCACTTACCAAAGATGAGTCATTAAAATACCATTCTAAGCCGATATCATATTGATCAGACTTATAAGGCTTTATATCTGGGCTACCAATATTAGCAGTACCCATTGACTCGGATATAACCGTTGCCATTTTCATCATATCATAGTTAGGCCTTGAGACCGTTGAGCCTGCGGCAAAGCGAAAGATCAAATTGTCACTAATATCACCGACTAAATTTACGCTTGGCAGGATATTCGTATAGTTTTGCTTATCTGTTAGGTAAATACCGGGGTTATTCTCACCGTCCATGCCTGTACTCAACACTTCGGTATCGACAATGCGTAAACCGACATTACCTCGAAAGCCCTCACCGGAAAAATTACCTTTGATATAAGCTGCAGTTATGTTTTCTTCGATTGAGAAATCAGTTTTAATATACAGCGGTCCTTTGTTTTTCTGACCATAGTCCCATAACTTATCCGTATCAGCTACAGCAAACGCGGTAATGCTACCAGATCTAGCATGCTCACCATGTAATCCTGATACATGACCATCATTAAAGTCATCTAAAGTTAAACCTTCTGCCATCGCACTTTCAATATTAACGTTATTCCAATCAATACGGGTGTCAAAACTTTGTTCTTGATATTTCAGTCCGGTATCAATCGTAGTAAAAATACCTTTATCAAGATTGTAAGATAAATCGGCCTGATAATAGCTTATCTTATTATCATATTTTATCTCTAAATAAGTAAACTCTTGATATAACTCCATTTCATTATGATTCATTGGATAAGTAGGATCATCCAAATAAAACTCAACAGGACCATTTAAGTCTAAGGTGTAACCGGTATTAGCCTTGTCTGAGTGATGGCCCCACCAAGTACTCGACTGCATAGTACGCGACTTGCTGCTTGACTTACCTATGACTGCACTCAAGCTCCAGTCATCACTTTCATAGTCCATGCTAAAATTAACTATATCGGTCTTTATATCTGGATTACGTACCACGGTATTATTGAATAATGGTACGTGATTTCCGTCTTGAACTGGAGTAATGTCAGCGCGAGAAACCGCACCTTGATCATTATATTCAATACTGTCAGCTTCAAGTACCGAGCCTATATGTAAAAAAGAGAAAAAAGCAGTGTTTCTGTGTGGTTGTTTAATATGAAAGTTATTGTAATCTAGAGCAAAAATCAAATTATCGGTTGGTGCATATTGTAATGTTGCTTGTGAGCTAATTCGTTCTCGCTCTTCTTCAAAAATAATAGAACTAAAACCAAATGGAATACTTTGTGGGTTGCCTTCGCTATCTGATACCCAACCTCGTTTTTCTGAAGCGCCAAATGTACGTAGTGTTTCACGGACAACATCCATATTTTCAACTGAGTGAGCAACCAAAAAACCAAAGTTTTCATTATCATTTTTCCAGCTATATAAACCAGAAAAACTGGGCTGTACGTCATCAGCTAATGCGTTATACGAGCCCTCAACCGAGCCGAAAAAAGTATTGGCATCTAAGTCAAATGGTTTACGGGTTTTAAGGTTAACCGTACCGCCCATGCCACCTTCATTATTTTGAGCCTCTACCGATTTATACACATCCAAACCAGCAACTTGCTCAGCAGAAACCATTTCGAAGTTAAAGTTACGTGGAATACCCGCTAAATCAAACCAACCAGCACTAGCAACGTTTTGGCCATTTAATAATAAAATACTATGCTCTGGCGCAGTACCGCGAATAGTCACACCATCAACTTCACCGAAACCTCGAGAAACGGTAACACCTGGAATACGCTGCAGCGCATCACCAATATTTTTATCGGGAAAGTCGCCAATATCTTCTGCAGAAATTGAATCTATTACTGAATCACTGAATCGTTTGTTATTTAGTGCTGCTTTTAAACTACCGCGAATACCTCTGACTTCAATAACTTCTATATCGCTATTATCTGTAAGCTTGCTCTCTTTCGTTTCTGCCGCAGAGACATTATTCATGGCACCGATTAATGCAATTGTGCTAAATGAAATGTAGCGTATGGCGGTATTTTTTTTAATTAAATTAACGAGTTTTAATGACATTTTCTTCCCTCACCTTTGTTGTAGTTCTTGTTGCTATATTTTTTCTTTATAATTTTATTATATAAAACATTTTGACTAATACAATAATCAATCATTTTGACTAAATGTCAACCAATAATTAGTAGTTATATTTTCTATTTAGTTGTTTTAATTCCAACCAATTGTTTCGCAAGTGCTTTAGCGCTAACTGATCGGCTTGAGTAAGTACAAATATAGGTGCTTATTTCAGTTTCTTGATTGAGTTTTTTTAACTCGTAATCAGACCTAAGTGCCAATACCAACAGTTTTTCACCAAATAATTGCTGCGTTTTTTTAATGCGAAAACATTGTTCTAGTTGTGGAAAAGTCTCCCCTGGTAAAGGGTAATCTTCGCTCAATAAAACCATGGGACGTTGTACATCTATGACCTTATTACCTGCCAATACTTGTGAAAACTCTTCATACGGCAAATAAGTAACCTTTGCTTTTGACTGTTGCAATTGTAGATAAAAAACTTGGCTTGCAGGAACCGCATCATTGGGGCCGATGCCACGGCTATTAACTAAATTTTCGTAACTCGCAGGATTAACAGCACAAGTAAAATAAAACTCAGTCTGTCCTAACGGCCATAAACCTTCATCATTTTTAAGCACTTTAATCGCCTGTCGAGCTACTTCTTCAGCCGTTTTTTTACCATCATTATTTACTGTTTTATTCGTTAACTGTTTACCCTTAACTTGCTGATATTTAAAGTACAAAACATGTTTTAAGATATCATCAAGTTGCGCCAAACTAAGTTCACCGCTATGTACTGCGGCTACAACACCGTTAATGGTTTCTTGTTGTATTTGCTTGTAGGGTGTTGTCTCATTTTCATAATGTTCTTCACTTAACATAATCAAATGAGCACCCGCTTTAAGCGCTAAAATGGCAGCATCACTGGGCGAGTAGTTTTTTCGCATCGCCCACATATTCATGCTGTCGGTAATAATGAGTCCTTTAAAACCAAGTTTCTCTTTTAATAACTCAGTCAATATTTTTTTAGAGAGTGTTGCTGGATATTGAGCATCAATCGCTGGGTAGTTAATATGCGCAGTCATAATGATGCCAACATCATTATCGATAGCGGCAATAAAAGGTGGTAAATCTTCACTAAGCAGTTGAGTTATGTTTTTAGCCACCTCAGGTAGAGATCGATGACTGTCTGTTGCCGTATCACCATGACCAGGAAAGTGTTTGGCACAAGCAATATTCCCGGTGCGGTTAATGCCTCTTACCGCGGCAGCTACATGTTGAGCCACATGTTCAGGTTGCTCACCAAATGCCCGCTGACCTATGATGGGGTTATTTGGATTACTGTTAACGTCAGCGCAAGGTGAAAGTAAAGTGTTGTAACCAATCGCTTGCATTTGCTCGGCAAAAACTTGATACATATTTTCAGTTAGCTTTACATCATCAGCCATGCCTAAAGCCAAATTCCCCGGACCTAAGTCTGTTTCTTTGGTCAATATGCCCCATGCACCTTCTTGGTCTACCGCTAATAATAACGGCACATCACAAGCACGTAATGCGGCTTGTTTTTGTAATTGTGCTGATAATATGGCCGCTTCTTTTAAGGTGTCTGCATTGTCATCTGTTAGGTAGAAGCCACCTACATGCATATTTTTTACTAAATCGAGCGCATATTCACTATCCTGTCCGGCGAAAGCTAAGACAAATAGTTGCCCTACTTTTTCTTCTATGGTTAGCGTCGGGATAAGTTGTTCAATTTTTTTCAAGTAACTCATTTTACATTCCTTAGGCATAGCGAAGCCCTGTCGCGAGTATCATGTGATTAAACATGCTCGCGATGTAATATTTTTTAGATAAAAAGTACGAAGAGACTAAGCCGCTATTTTTTTAGCACCCGTGATAAGGCCAACTAAGTCTTCTTTGGTCACTTCAGCTACCGCAACGTCAGCAACAGAGCTACCCTGATATAAAACCACGGCCCGATCACATGTTTCGACTACATGTTGCATGTTATGGCTGATCAATAATACTGCCACGCCTTGTGAGCTAATGACCTTAATTAAGTCATTCACTTGTGCACTTTGCTCAACGCCTAATGCAGCTGTTGGCTCATCCATGATGACAATATCAGCGCCCCAGTTTACCGCTCGAGCGATTGCTATTGCTTGGCGTTGACCGCCCGACAAGTTATGAATTTGCTCGTTATAAGAAGGGATCCGCGTATTTAAACGATTTAAAGCCTTCCTTGCTCTCTTCGTCATGGCTTTTGTATCAAGCCAACCTAACCAACGAAGGATCGGATTTTTATGCTTTATTTCTCTATTTAGAAACAAATTTTGGACAATATTAAACTCTGGGATCATAGCTAAGTCTTGGAACACTGTCTCGATACCCGCAGCACGGGCATCTTCCGGTGAACGGATGACTACCGCTTTTCCATTGACTTTAATTTCACCACTGTCAGGCGCATAAACACCTGAAATACACTTCACTAACGTTGATTTACCTGCGCCATTATCACCTAACAAACCAACAACTTCGCCTTTATTTATGGTAAAAGTAACGTCTTGCAGTGCATGTACACCACCAAAGCTTTTCTTAATAGAGCTAAGCTCTAATGCCACTTGATCTAATGATGATCTAACCATTTCGTATCTCCTTCACACCAATGGCGACAGCAATCACCAAAATTACACCGCGAGCAATCATTTGCTCATTCGTTGAAAAACCTGACAAAATTAAACCATTGTTAATAATACCCATTAACCACGTGCCTAAAATTGCTCCTACAATACATGCTCTGCCACCAAATAAACTGGTACCGCCAATAGCAACTGCCGCTATAACTGTTAATAAATCAGCTTCACCTAAGGTATATCGAGCGCCATGTAACCGACCAGCATATAGTAAACCTGCTAATGCAGCAGCCGTTGATGAGGCAATTAACGCATATAAACGTATTCTAGTCACTTTTATGCCCATCGCTCTTGCTGCGACAGGATTGCCACCCACCGCTAATAAATGTCGACCCGCGGCAAGCTTCTTCAAAATGATATAAGCGCAACCGCCAATCACTAAGGTCCAAAGCAGTAATATCGGCATGCCTAATACTTTTCCAGAGCCAAACAAAAAGGTAAAATCTTGATTAATAATAGGGACTGATTCTAAGTTGGTTAATTGTCGAGCGATACCTGTGATTATGCCCATAGTGCCTAACGTAATAAGCAAGGATGATACTTGCAGCCTTTCAATAAGTAAGCCGTTGATTAAACCTACCGTTACACCTACTAAAAGCGCGCCTAAAACAGCTAATGGAATCCCGGTATGTTGCAATAAGAGCGCGCCAACTAAAGCACTTAATGCGACAACAGAGCCAATGGATAAATCGATATGGCCGACCGCTAAAGCGAAGGTTAACCCCACAGCCATAATAGTTAGCGGCGCTGTTTGTTTAACAATATTCATAAAGTTTGAAAAAGTTAAAAAAGCAGTGTCGTGTAAAACGATAGCAAAAAAGAATAAAACAAAGAAGAAAATATAATAAATAAAAGCTTCTCGGTGCAAAGCAATTTGCTTCAGTTGGTTTAGCGATAACATTTGAGCATTCATAAGGGGTCCTTTACTGTTGTAATGCTTGCGTTAATAACTTAGGTAAAGGCTTTTTAAATGCTTGCTGCCATGCCGAAGTAATGTTTGTTTTAGTTACCTTATCAAAAGGTACAATGGTCACTGGTGCAGCACGTTGTCCAAGTATTGCTGCAGCACCTAATTTAGCCATTGTTGCGCCGATATCATAAGGTCTATCAGCTATCGTGCCATATAAATTTCTATTGGTTGCCATGTCTAATAAGTTATTGACGCCTAAATCATGGGTGATCACCTTAATATCAGGTCTATCTAATGAGCGTAAGGCCTCAATAACACCTTCAGCCGCACTATCCCATGAGACATAAATTGCTTCGATTTCAGGATTTTGCAAAACCATTGCCGCCGCAATATTGCTGGTTTCACTTTCTTTAACAAAGCCTTTCTCGATAATAATCTCTATATTGGGAGCAGACTTTAACGCTTGCCTAAAGGCATGATCTCGATTGTTGGTAATGAAGTACTTAGCATCATGATAAATAATACCTAATTTACCGGATTGCTTTAATGCCTCCATGGTTAACTGAGCCGCCGCTTTTCCCATACCAAACATATCATCGGTAACGATACCGACATAATCTTGATGATGGATAAAGCCTTCGATAGGATTACTTAATAAAACCAATTTAGCGCCGTTACTAATAGCATTGCGATAACTGTTTTTAGTGCTGGTACTATCGACAGAGAGTGACAAAATAATATCAGGATTTAGTACGCTAATATTTTCTAAATCGGCTACTTGTTTAGCGGGGTCAAATTGGGCGTCGGTAACAGCAACTACCTTGATACCAAATCGAGAAAAAGTTTCTTTTGCTCCTTGACTAACCGCGTTAACCCAAGCACTTGAACCATGCCATACCAATGCAGCGGTAAGCTTTTTACTTTTCAAACTATCTACTTGTTGTTGAGATAATTTAATGTTTTCTGATTTATCTGCATTTGTTATGCTGTTAAAGTCAACGGCTAACAAAGGAGCAGCGAAAGAGGTGACCAATAGAGTAAAAGCAAAGGTAATACTTTTACTGATAAAGTTGTAATTATTACAACTTTGAAGGTTACGTGATAGTGTCATAAATGAGCCTAGATTGATTCTTTAATGAGCTCTATAGTAAAGATATAAAATATTAAGTCAAACATTTTGACTTAATATTTTATATCTTTTTTTTCCGTTAAATAAACTAAAAACTTTTAACAAACGGTACTTTATAATTTAAAGTGCGTACAATAGTCATGATTATCATTAATTCCATAATAGGTGCGTGTTCACTTGAAAGGCTCAAATTCGAAACAAAATAAAGCCTTAAACTTACGTTTAGTGCTCTCAGAAATCGTAACTCAACGACCTATTTCCAGAGTAGAAATTTCTCGACGTACCCACCTAACTAAACAAACGATTACCAATATGGTTGAAGAATTACTCCATATTGGCTTAGTGATTGAAACCGGTATAAAGAAAGAAGGCTTTGTCGGCAAGCCATCAAAAATGCTAGACCTAAATCAAGCGGGTTGTTATAGCTTTTCGATTCGTATGTTCCCTCAAAAAATAGAGCTGGGAATTTTTTCGTTAACTGGTGTACTCATTGTAAAAATGCAAGCAGAGTATACGCAAGACAATGAATTAAAAATAATTAGTGAATCCTTTACCACTTTATTAGCTAAAGCAGTATTAACATCATCTCAAATACTCGGCGTAGGCATTACTTTTATTAGCAACAAAGAACATAACCTATCAACATATCAAAAAAACATGCACATTAAACAAGCATTAACGGAGACATTATCACTACCGGTAGCGACAGAATCTACCGCTTCAGCCTGTGCTGCATATCAAATGTTATATGGTGAAGCTAAACATTTACACAGCTTTGTTTGTTTGCATATTTCTGATGTTGTTGAAGCTGCGGTTGTCTATGAACGAAAAATATTACTGGGTGCAAACGGTTTAACCGGGGCAATTGGTGAAATGTTTGTTACGCCTGAAACAGATGATAATACCGTTGAGTTAGGCCGATTAAATGATTTTACTTCACTTAATTCTTTACAAAAGCATTTTGCTAAGTCCTTTATTTGTCATGAAGACCTTATGCAATATTGTTATAACAACCCAAAGAAATTTGAGCTGTGGTTAGAAAAATCTGCGGAGCCAATGCGCATAGCAATACATTCATTAGAGACGCTATTGAACTGCCAAACAATTATTATTGGCGGTGATGTAGATTCATGGTTCTTAGATAAATTTATTACTCAACTTCGCCCTTACATCCCGTCTATAGCTCAATATGGAGACCGCGACGTTGTCCGCTTAATTAAAGTGCCGCAAGTTGAAGAGCTAACCTTAAAAGCGACTGCAACCCTACCTTTACACGCAGCTTTATCAATGGGTAATATGCAAACATTATCATTACCGTCTATTGATAACTTACAACCGGTGCAACAACTTATTTATTTGGCAGAATGAACAAGCATTTTTACCCTGAGTTCACTCGAATATATTTTTCTGTCTTTTTTATTGCAATTAACGCAAGTCTCACCTAATTCAACCTGAACATAATCTTTCGCCACATTAGCATTACTTAAACCGCTCTCAGCTTAGGTATATTTTTTAGCCCTTCCAATCAATACACTCTCATTTGACAGCGCTGTCAAA